>Ga0123337_10002020_pt1 | contig 24165 bp, 31 predicted proteins | sample frozenSSSSmetaG_FD_89792 | JGI IMG/M metagenome (GOLD analysis project Ga0123337, IMG submission 89792) | Glacier valley bacterial and archeal communities from Borup Fiord, Nunavut, Canada, to study Microbial Dark Matter (Phase II) -... | ecosystem: Environmental > Aquatic > Freshwater > Ice >...
CACTATCGACTGGCCTCAAGTTTGGAGAGATTCCCCAGAAAAGGCTCAGGTGAGAGAAGAACTCGCTGAGATGCGCCGCACTCTCATCGAGAAGCCTGTTGAAAATGATCCACACTCTCTTGACGAATACGCTGCTCCGATGCCTCTGCAACTCTTGACCGTCACCGCCAGAGTGTTCCAACAATACTGGAGAACACCTTCGTATCTCTATTCCAAAACCTTCCTTTGCGTCTCCACTGGCTTGTTCATCGGTTTCTCCTTCTGGGATGCTCCAACGTCTTTGCAGGGCATTCAAAACCAGCTCTTCTCCATTTTCATGCTTCTCACCATCTTTGGCAACTTGGTCCAACAGATTATGCCTCACTTTGTAAGCCGTCTCCGTCTTCCTTTTTTTAACTCAAGCTAACATCTCATCTCAGGTCACTCAACGCTCCCTCTACGAAGTCCGCGAACGTCCATCAAAGACTTACTCCTGGAAGGTGTTCATCGTCTCCAACATCATTGTCGAGCTTCCATGGAACAGTTTGATGGCCGTCCTCCTCTATGCCACCTACTACTACCCGATCGGAATGTATCGCAATGCCTACCCAGCCGATCAGTTCACCGAACGCACTGGACTCATGTTCCTCCTGATTTGGTCATTCCTCATGTTCACTTCGACCTTCACCGACATGGTCATTGCTGGAATGGAGACTGCCGAAGCCGGTGGAAACCTCGCTAATCTGCTCTTTTCTCTCTGTCTGGTCTTCTGTGGTGTGCTCGCTGGTCCCAACCAACTCCCGGGATTCTGGATCTTCATGTATCGCCTCTCGCCATTCACCTATCTCGTCGACGCCATGTTATCCGTCGGTCTCGCAAATACCCAGGTCGTCTGCCAGGCCAGAGAGTTGCTCCACGTCAATCCTCCATCTGGGCAGACTTGCGTCCAGTTCTTCGGTGATTACATGGCGACGGCTGGCGGCTACCTCGTGAATCCAAGCGCTACAGCTGACTGCCAATTCTGCTCCGTGAAGGAGACCAACGCTATCCTCCAGGGCCTCAGCTCCAACTACCACAATCGCTGGAGAAACTTCGGTCTCCTCCAGGTGTACATCGTGTTCAACATCGGCATGGCCATCTTCATCTACTGGCTGGCTCGCGTGCCCAAGAACACCGGTAAGGAGGAGGCGCCTACGGAGGAGGAGCTGGCGCTGCAGAGGACGCGCACGCGCACCAGCACGGCCATCGAGAAGAAGAGGACCTGGACGTCCGGTCGTGCGTCTCGTACGGTGACTCAGAAGGAGGTTGCTGAGATCTGAATGACGGATAGAAGGAAAAGATAATGTCGTTTTCGTACAATCCTTGCATAGCGTAGCGAGTTTTTCCTATTTGTCATGAGATGGCTGCACGCCGCAAATTTCCTTAGTGTCCTTGAGTCGTATTGACTCGGTCGTATCATATTCTTTGGGCGCTGGTTACTATAGACTCCGGAGAAGAAAGGTTTCGATTTTTTTTGAGGGTTAATAAATGTACTGGTATGTAATTTGTGGAGGTATGGAAGAATAAGATAGATAAGAGGTCCTCTTGAGACTAGTCTCCAATATGCTGTCGTGAATCGGCCGGCCCAACTTTGGTTGCCCGGCGAGCTACATATTCTATGCAAAATGCCTCCCCCTCTCTACTATGTGTATATTCAAACGGCTCTGATTGCCTGGTAGCCCGATTCCAAACGCCAATGCAAGACACAGTAAACAATGTAAAAAAAAATATCAGATCATCCGCCGACCAGTCCAGCCGCGCACGGCTTGCCCCTTCTCTGGTCCCTTCCGTACCCCGCTCAAAAAAATGCATGCAATCGACCACCCACAATCCTCGGGCTACAGTTCTCCAAGCTTCCTTAGCTTAGTAATTCCCAGAGATAATGCAGAGGGCGATAGGGAGGCGGTTATCGAACCGACAGACGATTCCAAGCAGGTGTGACAAGAATCAAAATGGCGCTCAGAAGCGTCTATCTCTCGTCACCTAGCTCTTCCCTGGAGTTTCTCCCTTCGCCTCCATCCCCGCCGTCTTCTCCTTCTCCTTCTCCTTCCCCTTCCCCTTCGCCTCCTTCTCGCCCTCATCCTCGTATAGACCTTCGCGCTCAATATAGTCAATCACAGGCCCAGGAATGAGATATCTCACGCTCATCTCTCTCCTCAGGAAGAGCCGGATCTTCGTACTGCTCACGTCATTCTGGATGAGCTGCTGGATGACCCAGATGTTATCCTTCCACTGCTGCAGGTTCGCCAGAGCGTCGTCGATGTCGGTCCCGGTGCGCTCGACGATGAAGGTCCCGTAGCGGCCCAGGATGATCTCGAGATCCTTCTCGGACCAGACGTTGGGCTCCGACATGGTCTGGATCAGGTCCGCGCCGGCGAGGAGCGCGATGCGCACCGGGCGACGGTTGCCGTGCACGTCCTCGACGCCGCCGAGGACGGTGTTGATCTCGTGGTCGACGTGGTTCAGGACCTGCACCGTGGGCGTGTATGTCTCCTGCAGCGCCTCCCACGGGTCGACCATGAGCCAGCCACTCGTCTGGTCCACCGCGATCTCGCACATCCGTAGCCTGTACCTACACGTCAGCTCTGCTATGTATTCCCCCACCACCCCGGCGCCCTCGGTCGTCACGTACCTATGTCTCGCGCTCGCCAACCCCGCCTTCTTGTAGGCATCGCTGACGGGACTCAGATAGCCTCCCAGGACCTCGAACTTGGTGTTGAACTTTGCGAAGTCGGCCGCCATCTCGAACATGCGCAGGTGGAGGAACGTGATCGGGCTGAACGAGCCGCATGCGACCAGCACCAGCGGGGTGCGGTCGGGCTCCGTCTGTCGCGTCTTGAGGCGGTGGGAGGGGAAGGCGTAGGTCGGGAGGGTCTGCGTCGAGACAGAATCCTCCATGCCGTCGGGCGACTGTGCAGAAGGGGGAGTTGGAAGAGCCATGGATGGAGGTTGGCGTGGGCGATGACACGACGAGGGGTGAGGATGGGTGTGACGAGGAGCGAGCAGCTTCTGCGCCTTGCGACTGGGCCTTGCGACTGCTGCTGCTGCTGCCGCGCGGTGGTTCAATCGCCGTGCTTTGCGATTCTGCTCGCTGTCGTGTTACCGGTCGGAAGCTTCTCCTCTCGGCGCTGTGGTTGTCGTGGCTGTCGTGGTTGTCGTCTCGTGCTTGGGTTGGGTCTTGGCCTTACTGCCCCGCACCTGGGTTTCGTCTCGGTATCGGCACTTCAATTTGGCGCAGCAAGTACAGTCAGCACCTGTCTCTGCATCTGCGTCTGTCGCTGCCTGTGGTTATCGAAGCGGATGAAGCGATTGAAGCGCTGAGGATGGATTTTAATATGCGCGATGGATTGTGATGGTCTGGAGTAAGTGTTTGGGCGCGGGGATACCTAAGGTAGATAGAGTACAGTAATTGTCGGGGTTACCGGGTTGGAGAGTCACAGACCTCCGCGGCCCGATCTCCTCCGCGCTTGATGGTGGGGAAGGTGCCTCAAACCTGCCTCAAATCCGAGCTATCTCCCGGATTTCAAATCACCCACGATCTTGCGCCGCACGTGATATGGCGCTATGCATTTGAGTGTTCGCAATCGCTATCGCTCCCACTTTCTCCGCATGTAACAGTAGGAAATATCAATCTATAATAATATGATTACATAAATTAAGACCTTTTTTTTTTGTTTTCTTTTAATTAAAATAAAATAAAACAGTAAATGCTTACTTCATTTACTAAGCTTGAGGGTTTGTCTTAAACGGGGTTATGCTAAAAAAAAAAGTTTTCATTTTTGATTTTACTCCCTTTGTCATCGGACGGGATGAATGGGACCTAGATGGATGAATGCCGTCAAGAATAGTCAAACTATAGAATCAAGCAGGCATGATCATTATTCACTCATGCCCGTCCTCCAAGTCATATATGGGCCAGCCGGCAGGGCGCCATCCAAATCTCGCCGAGGAATCACCGATCCTGGCTGCCGTCAGGTTGGAGAACAAGAGAGTGACAGAGGCACGAGTAGTCTCAATTACATCACAAAGCAGGCAGAGTTGAGACTTGAGACTTGAAATTCGAACATCAATCATCTTGTATTGACTCTTGCTCCACCAATCCCTCTCCAATAATTACACTTCGATCCAAACAAAGCAAAAACGCTCGCTGTACACATGTGCTTAGACGGCCTTCTCGCCGGCAACCTCGACGTTCTCGGCGGAAGCCTCGCCGATGACGATGCCCTTGTCGGCAAGGTGCATCTCGGCGGCGTAGGTGGAGTGTGGCTTCCACTTGTTGGAGGTGCGCGGGGTGGACTCCTCGAGCATCTTGTCGACCTGCTCGAGGGAGAGACCCTTGGTCTCTGGGACGAGGAAGTAGGCAAAGGTGAAGGAGATGCAGCAGAGGGCGCCCCACATGAAGAAGACCTTGGCGCCGAGGTTGGCCTGGCCAGGCTGGGTGCCGACGAGGTACGGGGTGATGACACCGATGATCTGTGATCATTAGTTCGCGTCCGACAACAGGAGGGTAGGGAATGACTTACGCAGTTCCAGAACCAGTTGGAGGCGGTGGAGAGACCGACACCGCGGGAGCGGATTGGCAGAGGGAAGATCTCGCCGATGACGACCCAGGCGGCTGGACCCCAGGTGGTGGCAAAGAAGGCGATGTTGATGCAGATGAAGGCGATCATGGTCTTGACAGCGGGCTGGTTGTCCTTGCCTGGAGCGCCAGCAGTGACACCGATGATACCGACGATGAACTGGGCGATGATCATGCCAGCGGCACCGAGGATCAGAATGCGACGACGGCCGAAACGCTCAATGATCCAGAAGGCCAATGGGGTGCTGCAGACGTTGACGAGGGTGGTGATGAGAGAGATCAAGAACGGGTTGTCGATCGTGCCGAGGGATTGGAAGAAGACGGTACCGAAGTAGAAGATGAAGTTGATACCGGTGAGCTGCTGCATCATCTGCATGAAGATACCGAGAAGAGTGCGGCGGATGTTGGAGGAACCGCTGGTGATGGAACCCGTGAAGCAGTTGGTCCAGCCACCAATGTACGAGGTCTGTGGGATGACCTGTTGCTCATACTCGTGGTTCGCGATGATCTCGGCAAGCTCATCTTGGATGTAGTCGGACTCGATTGGCTGGCCACGAACGGAAGCAAGAGCCTTGGCGGCCTGCTCGAGCTTGCCGTGCTTGACAAAGTAACGTGGGGACTCTGGGAGGAGGAAGAGACCGGTGGCGAGGATGATAGCCCAGAGGAACTGGACGGCGACTGGGATTCTGTAGGATCCGGTATCATCGCGGTTCTGTGTGGCGTAGACGACGCAGTTGGCGAGGAGGATACCGATGGTGATGCAGAACTGGTAGCCGGAGACCAAAGCACCACGGACCTTCTTTGGCGCGATCTCGGACATGTAGAGGATGATGATGGCGGAGATGAAACCGACACCGGCACCGGCGATCAGACGACCGACGACCATGACTGCGAGGGTGGTGGAAGCGGTCTCGAGGATACATCCGACGGAGAAGATGGCGCAGCCCAAGATGATGGTCAAGCGGCGACCGATGAAGTCGGCAATATCACCAGCGGCGATGGCACCAAAGAAAGTGCCGGCGGACAGGATGGAGGTCATGAGGGACTGGTGAGAGGCTGGGATGACGAACTTCTGCTTGTAGGCCTTGTACTCGGCGGAGGCGATGTCGGGGAAAGCATCCTGAGGATATTCGAGACCGGTGTAGAGACGGATGAAGTATGGCATTCCCAAGACACCACCCATCCATCCGGTATCATAACCAAAGAAGATACCACCGAAGGCGGCGAAGGCACACATGAGGTATGCCTTGACGGTCACGGGGGCCTCGATACGCGAGGTATCGGCGGTGCCTTGGATGACCAGTCCGCCTGCCATTGCTGCTGAGGTTTGGTGTTGTTGTCTGAGGTGAGGACTCGGATCCAATTAAGGAGTTGTCGGAGGGAGGCGGAGAGGAGGAGGGAGTGTGCGAGTGAGTGATGTGTTGATGGGTCAAACGAAGAGACTTCAGAGCTGGGGACGAAGTGGTTATATAGTGAGAGATTGGCGGTTGCGTTCGTCCCAGACGACGCAAACGTCCCGACGTGTAGCGTAGTGGTTCGCACCTGTAACCATTAGCCTGCAGGCCCAAGGGGATGGGAGGGGGAAGATTATCGGCCCTTCACTTACACAGACGCACATACTCACATACTCATACTCACATACTCGCATACTACTCGTCTGTCACGGCCACGGCCATTGTTGGCGGGCAGGTAGAGAGGAATCGGACCATGGAGAGTCTCAGTCTCCGCGTTTCGTCCCTGCTCCGGCGTGGCCTGGGCTGCTCTTCCCCATCTCCATCTCTATCCCCATGCCCCATGCCCCGTGCCCCATGCCCCATCCCCCATCCCCCGCCCATCCCCGATGCCCCATGCCCTATCCCCTATCCATCCATGCCCGTGTCCTCTCCAGCTGCCCCTGTACTCCAGACTGACTGAGTGACTGAGTGAGTGGCTGACTGGCTGACTACTGTCTGTGGAGTGTTTGACGTGTGAGGTCTGGTATGGTCTGGTATGGATGGTATGATGGTATGTATGGTCTGTCTGGTATGGTCGACCTCGTGAGCAGCGCGTGAATCGGGCCTTTGGGAGAAGTCCACCTCAGACATAACGTGGGAGGGACCAGGATTAAATTTGGGGTTCAAGGAGTCCTGTCTTGTCGGGTCCCGAGAGTAGTACATAGGTACTTATGTAGTACGTACATAGGTACACCTGTAGCATATGCAGTAGGATAAATCCTAATGATTAATCCTAAAAAAAGTTATCATGAGTAGAGTATACTAGAGTACAGTAGAGTAACAGTAGAGTACATACAGTAGAGAACAGTAGAGTACAATGTGAGTCTGTCCTCCATCAGAGGTCTATTCTCGTCTCCTTCGCCGTAGTCATAGGTACATACGATTTGCTACAGTACTGTACTGCAGAGGATGTATTCTATCGACGTGGTCTCGGTGTTGTCTCATTGTCTATGTCTCGATTTGTGGGGAGCTCTCGGCATAGAATCCAATCCAATCCCAATACGGAAACAAGCTCGGGATCTCCTAGTTCGTGACGCACTTGACCTGTTGTAGTCTAGTCGATGCAGGGTGGCAGTGGCAGTGGCAGTGGCAGTGACAGTGACAGTGACAGACAGAGTAACAGTAACAGGGTAAATGTCACGCTTTACTGTCCACTCGACCTCCCAAAGCGCGGCGATCGATTAGCGATGGGCCGATGCGGCGACGAGGCGAGGAAGCTAAGAAGCTAAGAAGCTTGAAGCGAAGCGAAGAGGCGTAATAAAGCCGAGAAGGTCTTGGCACGCCGAGACGATTCGGCACTACTCGAGGAGTAATGAATATCCCGTCTATCACATAATCAATCATACTTTATGGCAGTATACTTTATCAATATACTTTGTGTAGTAGTAGAGAATTGCCTATATGCAGAGGAGTATACAGTATACATATGAATATACATATGAATATACATATATACAATGAATATACATATAAATATACATACATGAATATATGGATGTGTGTGGTGGACAGGGGAGTCTCAGTCGGCCCTTTTGCCAGCATTCGACAGTCACAGGCCTAGTGTGACCGAGTGGAGGAGGCCGAGTGGAACGAGAACGAGAAGAGAACGAGAAGAGAACAAGAAGAGAACAAGAAGAGAACAAGAAGAGAAGAACAGAATACCTACCAGCACATGGGAATATCTTGTCTTGTGACTACCACGTGCCGTTTAATGAGATGGTTAGACGCATGAACGCTTATCTGTAGGTACCGAGTAGGATTATCTCAGATGAGGATGACTTCGTATAAGGAAAGAATTCTTTGTTTACATCCTCTTCCTCTCATGTCATGTGCTCTAATTGCTTGGCTTCTGTCATCTGTCATCTGCCGTCTGCACAACAGCCAAAACAGCCACAACAGCCACACTTAGCTAAGTTACGCCCATCTCCCACCATCGGGCCTTATTTTACGCTATTCTACGCTATTTTACGCCAACAAGCCTTAACCCACGTTGAACCCGTTAGACCCTAGTCCTCCCCGTCCCCCCCCATTCCCGAAGCGATGCCAAGTCCGCCTCTCCGCCTCCGCGCTTATTCGTATCACCCACTGCTTCCGCTAATTAATGCTCCTGGCCGTCCTGGCTTCGTCCTTATTTCGGTCAATTATTTAATTTTTTAAGAAGAAGAAAAAAATTAAGCGCTGCATCATTGACATCTGATCTGCCTCAGACAGAACCTTCCGAACATCTGGGGCCAATCAGAGTCCACCTGGAGGGCGTCCAGAAGAATCTTCCTCGAATCGAAGTCGATACCGCCCCGAACAGACGACCTCGTCGTCGCCCCCATGAGGAGCACATCCCGCAAGACACCCACTTCACGATAATTCCACGATAATCATCTAATCCCACGATAATATTCCACGATAATATTCCCAATATTCATCTAATTCCACGATAATCCACGTTAATCATCCTCTCCCGCTTTAGGCTTCAATGACCTCATCTCTGCAGACCTCGGAGTAGAGTAATCGACCCATTTCCCTTTCCCATTTCACCCTGCATAAGAGCCGCCTCCCGCATACTTACCGGGGCTCTGGTTCTCATCCCCATCCCAATCCCCATCCCTATCCCCATCCCTATCGACCTCGTGCTTCTTTATTATTATTATTATTATTATTATTCCTCCCGCTATCACCGCGTCTCTCTTCGCCATCTCATTCTCCAATAATGTCCAGTGTCTCGAATCCAGTACTGTTTTCTCCCCGTTCTCCAACTCCCCAGAACCCCACCGATCACAGCTGCACTCCGCATGTCCTTGTCTGTGGGTTTCTTCCTTTCTTCTCTTCTCCAACCTTCTCCACTCAGCATTGCCCTCCCCAGGGCAGATGGCCAGATTGTGCGGACCACAAAAGGGCCGATGATGTATTGATTGCCAGCAACAGCAACGCCACCCGTGACCCAGCGCGTCTAGCCCGATACAAGCCTCAAGTCAGCCGTTCGTTGGGCCTCCAATCCTGCTCCAATCGTCCCGACCCGACTCATGCATGCAGGCATCCATCTCCCCGTTCTTCGACATCGAGCTGACGCATCCAGCTGGAGGGAGCGAGGGAGGGAGGCTCCCTGACGAGGACGACAAGAAGCACGACCAAGTCTCTCCTCCACATCTCCATTATTCTCCAACGTCTTCCCCTTCTTCCCCTCTTCCCCTTCTTCCCCTTCTTCCCCTCTTACTTCATCTCCGCATTCTGCGCCCCGTCTCCACTCCCGCCCGCTCCAACTCCACAGGACCCCACGGTCCGTAGAAGGGCCGACATCCACAGTCGGAGTCGGGATCGAAGGGACGTCGAACGATGTAGCCGGATGGATACGGAGGTGGCATCCTGCGCTTTTCGTCAAAGATGCTTCGATGGATGGATGAGAATCCGTTTTCATCTAAAAAAAAAGGAGAGAAAAGAGAGAAAAAAAAAGGGAAAAAGGTGGAGGACTGCGTGTGTGCATGCACATGCAGAAAAAGAAGTTGGTAGGAAGTAAAATTCAGGGTTCTCACAAAAACTCAAGAAATTCATGAGATACTCAAGTTACTCAGAAACTCAAATTCATGCGTTTGAGTTGCTATTTTGAAACTCATGAGTTTTAAAGTTTTAGTCATATAATATCATGTGACTTTTTAATAGACTTATGTGAATATATAATATAGTTTGTTGATAGTATTAATTCTTTATTTTTAAGGAATTGTAGTTTGAGTTAGGGCTATAACTTTACTTAATGACTTTGAGTTGACCCTAAAACTCATGAGTTAACTTAAGTTAAGAACCCTAGATAAAATAATGTAGAAGAGTATATTAATCTAGAAGAGTAGCTGATAGAATATAATGAAGTTGTGGACGATTAGAAATAATTGAAACAGATAATAGCATTCCTAAATATTATGTAAATTGCCATAAAATTCAATCTCATATTCTGATATTCCAAATAATATTTATTCACTATACTCAATTTTACAAATGACATATCAGATCCCAACGACATCGAAGACATTCCTTTTCATAGTTAGGTCATGTTAATCTAATAATTCATGTATTGCTCTACGAATGCTCCAAGGCCAGTTATAATCCCCAGCTGCAGTTTCATCATGGTATCTATGCTAAGCTCCAACTCATCCCTCCCAATCACTATCATCCAACACTGGCGGCACGGGCAAAAAGCTATCCTCCATGATACTATCCGGCAGCAACTGACTCCTCGTCCACTGCGTCGTCGCTTCCCCCACGTCAAGTCCTTCCACCTGCGTATCCATCGACATCACGGGCGGCCGTCGAAGCGGACTGCTCCCCGGAAGACTCGGCGGCGGCATCACGCCCGGACTGCTGGGGACCTGCATGCTGGACGGCGGCATCTGCGCGGGCTCCTGCGTCTCCAACTCGTCGTCGGAATCGGCGTCCGAGTCTGCGATTTCATCCTTGAGGATTGTTCGAGGAGCCGCGGAGGATGGAGCCTTGGAAGACGACGCGGCCCCGAATTCGGAGAGGACCTGCTTGCTGGGTGACTGGCTGAACGTTGCTGCTCTCCTGCTCCTGTCTGGCTGCCGCACGGGGCTTGAATTGGGGACAATGGCGATTTCATCACTATCTTGTGTAATTCCCTGTGTGGATATCTGCGACTGTCCGAGACCAGACGCTTTCACAAGACAGGGTAGAGACGGTGGCACAATATTGTTGCTGCGGTATTTGAGAGGCGATCGCTCATCCTGAGTTCGTGGTGTTCGGGAGACGCTCTGGGTGGAGAGAGGTGTTGATGGAGATTGCGAGGATGGGACTTCGAGTATTCGTTTTCTTGTAGGAGTCTTCGGTGGTGGCATGAGGACTGCATCCTCCGTTTGAGTTGGAGCGGCCGTGTTCGGAAACGAGTCCTGGATCACAACTGTATCGTCATCAAGCTCAGGAGATTGAGGTCGTGATTTTGGTGTTGAAAGTTCTGGTTCCACCTTGATGCATCGTACTGTGATCACTCCTCGCCGTCGTGACTTTCGTTTCTTCGGCACATGAGGCTCATCAGGCTGCTGTGGTGCCTCCTGCTCGTCGGCTTGCTCATTATGACCTTCTTCGCCCGCCTCATCTTGCTCTTCCTCCTCCGCCTCAGTATCTCTACACTCTGTTCTCGGCGTACTGGCAAAAGGCATCTGCGTAAGTGTCTGCGTAAAATGCTTTGCCCTCAACGGTGTTGTAGTCTTCCTCCGTTTACGTCTCGCCTTCTCCTCTCTCTCATAAGCCTCCGTCTCCATCTCATCATCAATCTCTTTATCCGTAAGCGGCGTTGCATTCACGAACCCAATCTGAGTCAATGTCTCCTGCCGCTTCGTCCTCACGCTGCCCAGACTGTGTCGTCCATAGACGCGTTGTCTCTTCGGCTTGAACATAACTTGCCGTGCTGGCGTGGAGGATTCGTAGACTCTACTGGCTGGTGCGCTCACTTGTTTCGCTCGCGTTTTTGGCGCCATATCGGTCATTAAGCTGAATTTGACTCTGCTTTAGGAGCAGTATTCCATAGCATTGGCCGTATTCGTGAGACGGTATGTCTTTGGCCCGCATTATGGCTATTCATCTATTCGCGGTGTTCGCGTCGGAGTTGGGAGACGCGTCGATGAATAAGCAAGGCTATACCGACGTCATTTCGCGACAGGCACCCATCGGGGAGGAACATTTATGGCACAGTTACTATTATTCTCAAGCCGTCGCATAAACACCGTCTCTCTCACAGTTGAAGGATACTGGCTCACACTTGCTATAGAATGAGATAGTTTGCGACGATATCGCGGGCTGGTCCTGCGACGTTAGCTTCACTATTTGCGCCGATAACCCGATGCCACCGAAACGAGCCCGTCGCAAGCCGCCGAATGGACCAGACAACAGCACCGAGGAGGTCTTCGATATCATAAGCATCTCCTCCAGCGATTCTTCTGTTATAATGACTGGTCGACGACCTGCTCGAGGTAAGGCGACGGCCTCGTCTTCTCGACCTACGAGGCGCAACCCAAGAGCGGCCAGAGTACAAGAAACGGTTCCTGAGGTCTATCAGGATATGATATCCGAAGCTCTATCCTCGAATGCGCCGGGCACAGAGGAGCGTCCCCCGAAAAGAAGGCGGACAAGAGGCATCATGGAATTATCCCGCGATGAACCGGACCCTGTGCCTTTGCCAGACGAGGAAGACGAAGAAGTGGACGAGCTATTCGAGGATGTTATGCCAGCTGCTAGTCAGACTATATATTGCTCCGATGACGAATCCGAATTTGATGGCGATGACATCTTCGAAGACGTTGGTCTCGAGACTTTCACATCTGCCGTGGCGGAAGAGGAAGAGGAAGAAGAACATCTAGATCTGAATCTCACGATAACGGCGGACAAGACGCCACAGAGAATAGCTCGGAAGAAAGGCAGGACATTTTCGAAACAAGAGCGGGCCACACATCTAATTACTCACAAAATGCATATGCTCTGCCTCCTGCGCTATCTGGAACGTAGAAACGAGTGGTGCAACGATAAGGAGGTCCAAGATATACTTTCGCCTCTGCTGAACGAGAAGAATCGTCAGTGGTTCAAGACGAAGCTCGAGTGGACACAATTCAGACGATCGGAGTCGATCAAGAAGGGCTTGGATATTGCGGGCAAGATTTGGCAGACTAGTTTTAAGATCACATCCAGAGGCATCAGACGAGCATACTGGGACGAAGAGGGAGACATCCAACAGTTCGCTCTACCGCCAGATGCAGATCCAGTGCTGGATATATCCGACTTGAAAGCTGCTGCTAGGAAAATGGAGGGATCCCGCGATGTTGGGGCACAACTATATTGCGCTCTGCTTCGCAACTGCGGACTGGATGTCCGCCTGGTCTGCTCACTGCAACTCCTCCCCATTATCGCAGGCTCCAAAACCAGACCAGCTCCTCAAGGCGTCCCCATATCTCGACTCTCAACACCCACCACCGACAGTGAATCGATAGATATAGACGGTACAAACTCGCCATTCAGTCCTGGATCCTCTAGAGCAAACGGCATGCCATTCTCGGCACGGAGACGACTCGGCCATCCAAACGCAGCAGACTACTACATGCCCGAGATCAGATCTCCCACACGACCTCCTCCAAAACCGAGACGCAAACGGATCATAGAATCTCCGTATCCTGTATTCTGGTTGGAAGTTCTAGACGAGGCACATCAAAAGTGGATGCCTATTGATCCTCTTGTAACTGGGACGATCAACAAGCCATCCGCTTTTGAACCACCAGCATTAGACGCTGAAAACGTGATGACGTACGTGATGGCATTTGAATCAGACGGAGCAATACGCGACGTCACCCGCCGCTATACAAAGTGGTATTTAGCCAAGGTGCGTAAGAACCGCGTAGAATCGACGGAAGGCGGGGAAAAGTGGCTACGACGAGTCCGCCACTTTTATTCTCGAGGCTGGAAGACAGATCTTGACCAAATCGAGGACATAGAGCTCCAAAATATTGAAGGCCGTGAACCTATGCCTAGCAGTATCGTCGATTTCAAAGACCATCCTCGTTACGTCCTTGAGCGCGACTTGAGGCGAAATGAAGTCCTCGTTAATCCACATGAAGTTGGAAAGGTCCCTGCTGGCCGTGATGCAAAGAACGGCAGAAAGAAGCTTGAGAGTGTCTATCGTAGAAACGATGTTAAGACCGTAAGAAGTGCTGATAATTGGTATCGACTCGGTAGAGAGGTGAAGATTGGAGAACAACCAGTTAAAACTCGAGCTGCGAAAGGGACCAGAGAAGATGACGAGGAACCAGAAGCTGCTGTTTCTCTCTACACAGAGGACCAGACAGAGCTCTACGAAGCACCCCCGGTAGTCAACGGGCGAGTACCGAGAAACGCGTACGGCAATCTAGATATATATGTCCCAAGTATGGTGCCGAAAGGAGGTATTCATCTCCCGTATCCAGATGCAGCGAGAGCAGCTCGATTACTTGGAATCGACTATGCCGACGCTGTGACAGGCTTCGAGTTTCGCGGTCGTCATGGTACAGCGGTTGTCAAGGGTGTCCTCGTTGCTTCTGAATATAAAGAGGCTGTTGAGGCTATAATCGAAGGCTTCCGAGATGAAGAGCGACAGGCTGAAGAGGATAGGCGCTCATTAGCAGCGCTGCGTATGTGGAAGAGGTTTATGGTTGGCATGAGGATAAAGGAACGTGTGGATGCGTATGAGGTGGAGGGGGAAGAAAAGCCTGAAGATATCCAGGAAGATGACGAAGGTATGCAAAGCGAAGAATATGATATGGATGAAGCGGGCGGCTTCTTACCAGATGATGATGATGATGATGATGATGATGGCGGAGGATTCTTTCCAGAGTAGGACGCCATAAATGATACCATATTTCAACCCTGATTTATCTCGGATTTACCATAGCAGGCAATCCACCCTCCATAGGCAATGTAAGACTATTCTTACTAATCCTCTCAACCCCTTCAACATCCTCAAAGTCAAAATCCCAAACCATCTTTGCAATGACCGTGACGGCCATCGATTCTGCCATTTTCTTTCCCAAACATGTCCGTAGACCACCATTGAAAACTGGATATTCCGATGCACTTTTTGACACCAATCTTCCATCTTCCAGCCATCTCTCTGGTCGAAATTCCTCAGCATCGTCACCCCATATGAGCTTTGAGCGATTCATCGCCCATGTACACCATAGAATAATGGATGTTTTTGGTAGGAAAGTCCCATCTGGAAGGGCTGTATCAACCTGGCATTGCTTCAGCTCGAACGGCACTGGTGGATAAAGTCGGAGAGCTTCATAGAAGACCGCCATGATATACGGAAGCGAGCCTGGTCGTATACTCTCGTAGTCGTCTGACCATGGATCTCCTGCAAGGGTTTCGGCTACTCCTTCAGACCGGATTTCGTCTCGAATCGCTGACACAACTTGTGGGTTTCGCATGAGAAGATAGAATGTCCAAGTTAGTGCTTGGGCTGTAGTGTCTCGACCAGCGGACAGGTAATTGAGAGCAGCATCGGCTACTATCTGATGATCAGGAATCGAGTCCAGGAGTGCATTGATCAGACTCCCTGAGATTCCGGCGAGTTTGTCATCTTGTGGCTCTTTCATCTCTCGTGCCTTCACTGCATTCGCAACTATTTCTTGACCAAAACTCTTGACTTCTGCTAGAGATTGCCGAAGCCGCTTGCCGGTGAAGAGTTCCGTGACTTGCCATAAAGGATTTTGAAACCGTTGTCCAGTGGCACCGGAGGCATACTCAAAGGCTCTCGAAAATGCGCCAGTAGATTTTATGTCCATATCATACGCCATCCGTCCCATCACCGTAGTGGTGATCTTATTGAAAATCTTCTCCAAGTCAACCGGCTCATTCGCACCCAGCCTACGAAGGTGCCTAACACTTGTATGTAGAGCCCGCGGCAGGGCAATATCTGTCAGAGCCTTGAGATTCGCCGTATTTAAAAACTGCAGGCCAGCCTTCCGTTGCACCCTCCACAGGTCTCCATCTGTGTTGATAATGCCATGTCCAAACAGATCCCATGATCTGGACTTGAAGAACTCCCCCTTCCCAAAAATAGCCTCATTCTTGAACACAAACTCGACGTTTTTGGGATCATTTATGACCACGCCGGGAGGCAATGTTGGAACGGAGATCTGGAAGGTCTCGAAGCCAAAGATGCGTTCACACTTGGCGAACCAAGAGAAGAGCTTGTGGCGGTCTTGGAGGAATCGAATACCATTGCCGGCGAAGGGAAGAGTGTCTGGAGGCTGTCTCAGTGCCTCTCCATTGCGGCGGATCTTTGGGCAAGAGAGTGCATGGTAGATGATGAGACTCAGGATGAGAAGGGCAATGGCGATGTAGAGATCGGGCATGGCTTCCAGGCCTTCAACCTTGAATGCCCATATACTGCAAACGAAACGAAACTAAACAACTTTTATACTCTAACGCCAATTGACAAGCTCGTTTCCAAGAAGATAAAAACACAATATATGCATATATATAGGGATGGTTATTGTTATTGTGTCGTCGACATAAAGTACCGTGTAGACAGAGTACGAAGTATCTGTGTAGGCAGAGTATACGTGTGAGGGAAGCTTGGCATCCGCTTGACAAGGCCCAAAGGAGCAAGTCTTCCAAAAGCTTAAATGGTTCAGTTACGATGGCGATGACGAAGGCTGTCAACAACAGACAGTGGAATGGCATTTCACACGAGACGCTCCTGTAATCATTGAGTAAAACAATGGAATCTCAGCTCAATTACCTCCAGAACAGCCCCCAACGATCAATTGTGCTGATCTAGGTCAATGGTCATTGATGCGACCGCCCTCTCTGTCAGTGCCGCCTCTGGATTGCCATTATCACATCAATTCCTTTCATCTGGGCGTGCCTTGTCGAGATCCTTGATCCTGCCATCCTCTAGCAATCAACAGCGGCATTTGACGGCCAACTGTCTGCCAAAATGGTCCTGATATGTCCTCGAGTCCATTTCTACGAGATCTGTGATCAGCCATGGTATGTGCACCACCTTCAACTCTCCCATATCAAATGCCAACAAAGAGCAGGTTCCCAGAATACCTCCGCCGTATGGTCCAGTCCTGCCTCACCCTCGCATGGAACTTCCGTGTGCCCGTTCTACAGCCAAGATCCCCAGCCCAGCTCGTCTCCTCCATTCTCTACGAAACCCTCAGCAAGTCTGTCACGAACTATAGCTACGTCGACTTCTGCGCCGGGGCTGGAGGCCCGACTCCGTATATAGAGAGATACCTGAATAAACAATTAGCGACTACGAGAAAACACATGGTGAATGGCGACACAGACGATAGCGTACAGTTCGTGTTAACGGACTTGCACCCACATATCCCAGATTGGATGGAAGCGGCAGCAAAGAGCAGCAACTTGAGCTTTGTCTCGAGGCCGGTAGACGCGAGCAACGCACCGCTGGATCTACTTAAAAATGATAAGAAGAAAGTGTTTAGATTATTCAACTTGGCCTTCCATCATTTTGAGGATAATCTGGCCCGTGATATCCTCAAAAACACAATTGAGACAGCTCATGGCTTCGGGTATGCTCCCTGTTCTCCGAGAGAGACGATGTAGAATCTAACTTGTGTAGGATATTTGAACTCCAGGAACGAACAGCATCATCTCTGCTGATGATGATACTTATGGGATTGTTATTCCTGGTCATCACTCCATTTTACTTCTGGCGATCTCCTGGTCATCTGTTTTTCACATACGTTATCCCCATTGTGCCATTTGTTCTCGTGTTTGATGGGTTTGTGTCTTCGTTGAGGACAAGAACACCAGACGAGGTATTGGCATTGATGAAAGACTGCGGTGCAGATATGGATGGGTGGAACATTAAGAGTGGACATGAGGTGCATACATGGCCAATTGGGTATGTGACGTGGATTATTGGCGTAAAGGAATAGAATCAAAGGGACACAGTTAGATGTCAATGGTAATGTATGCTGTTCTTCATAAATTTCCAGCATCACCTCTTGTGCTTTTGATCTCTGTAGTCTCTTGATTTCTGTTCCATGGTCCATGTCTTTAGAGAAGCTTTGAGAGAGGATACATTGTGAGCAAGCAAATTATATTATTACTGTGTGTATTTGGAGTCCAGGAATAACAGAAGTAAGCTCAATATTTACAGCTTGCCGACCTAGTTAAAACCACTCTCCTCGTCTGCTATTTCACTCGGAGACTCTCTTCGACTTGATGTTTATTTTCCAACACGTTCGTCGCTCTTGTTCTTCCAATGCCAAAACACGTACTTTTGGCACAACCCACAACAACCTCATCCCTTAAAAACAATGAACAACAAATCTCACATGGTCAGCCAGCACAGGGTATCACAGTTCTGAGAAATTGTGTTATGCCATGTATGATGCCTCCCATTCCAGGTCCATCTAGCAATCCCTTTCCGCTCAAGGGCTCTGGTGCGGCCCTTCCTCATGCACATCCAGACCTCCAAGCACCAATACAATCGCCCACACGTACTGCAAATGGCCGTAAGTCTCCGATCTCCTGCCCCCACATATTCATCTCTTATCGTCAAGTATATCTTTCAGCAGTTACTAATGCATATAGTTCTCCGTCCCTTCCGCCTCGCCTCCGTCCCCCAAGACGAGCGGACCGAATTCCTGCAGCGCGCCGCCGCCCAGCTTGCCGCTCTCAAGCAGCGCACCTACTACCTCAGGAACGCGTACGATGCTGTGCAGACGCTCGAGGAGGAGCTGGTGCTGTTGAAAGGGATTATGGATATGAATGAGGAGGGGAAGAGCACGTATGCTGCTATTCTGGAGAGTTTGGTTGGGCTAGGAGAAGGGGAGGGACAGGGTGGGATTGAAGATGGTGGAAAGGGTGTTTGGGCTACGTGGGTGGAGGAGGAAACTTGGGCGGACCTGTGGAGAGTGGGAAGGTTTAATGCACACGTTAGAGCGAGGGCAAGCGTTGTGGAGAAGTGAGTTGACGCCACCACCTGATTTACATCACCAATGCTGATGTATCTGTAGGCAAATCGAGATGAGGAAGCAGGCAATGACGGAGGCCCAGAAAGAGGCTATGAACAATAGTTCTGAGAGGAAGCTTTGGAGTCCAACCAAGGTTTCGGAGAAAAAACTGTGGAGTCCTACGAATCCTGAACCAGCAAAGGTCGATGAGACGCAGTATGCTTCCGCACTGAATGCAAAACGTGCAGCAAATGCGGAGAAGATGAAACAGACTTATGGCCTCAACTCAGAGAATGCAGCAAAGACTATTCGGGAGGACGAGCCAAAGAAGGATCCGAAAGTGCCGCAGCCAATGCAGTCGCAACGAACAGGAGATAAGAAGGCCAGCACTGCCAGCAAGAAAGTGAGCGCTTGCAATGACCAGCCTAACACCGCTGAGAGGAAGAAAATGTTGACGCAAAAGCCAGAAGTCAAAATGCAAGATCAGCACGAAGACGAAACACCAAAACCAGCAACCCGGCCCAGATTTGGGAGTTTGACACTGGCCGAGGCGAGTGATTTTGGGCGTTGGAGAGCGACGCATTTGAGATACCAAACATCTGATGTCTGATTTATGCTCTGGAGTATGATGGCGTATATGATGGATAGGAGGAGTTGGCTATGGCGTTGCTGTCTGGACTAGTTGTTGAGATACACGGAGCGTTTATGCTGGCAGTTCATGTGGCTCAGGATCGCATAGCCTTTTTGTATAAGTAAAGATATGAATTGTGATGGCGTGAGGCTCACCTTGCAATTAGCTCAAGCAGATGTCATAGAGACAAAATGATACTGCCAGCGGGAATAAGACATTTTCTATTCTACACTCGTCATCAAATAATCACTCGTTGACTACACAACTACCTCCCACTTATCGCTCCGCTCACCACCATTACAAATACTTAAGCAGTCTTCTTCCATGCGCCATAGGCACCAATCAAAGAGCTGACAGTTCCTGCGAGACCAACAATTCCCTCGTCAAAGCCGGTCCATCCCAAGCTAGTGGTTGGTACAGTCAAATCGCAGAAATCGGACAGGAGCTGCAATTGAATGGCGGCACGTTCCCTGTTCACAGCAGTCAGTATATGTTCTTCAGCCAAGGCGGCTCCGCGCGAATGGCATTTCTTACTTCTGGATCTTCTTTCCCTCGACAACGCTCTCGCCATCCTTCTTATCCAACTTGGCCTCCCTCTCCTTCAGCTTCCACAGGGTATACAATCCCGAGATAACAGAGAACGACAAGCCCGTGAACCAGGCCTTCTGCGCCTGCTTCGACAGGTTCTTCGCGCCAGCATTCGGCCTAATGCCCGCCGCATCCAAGTACGTCGCCGCATCAAACGTCAAGTACGCACCGTACCCGAGCTGTCTGCCGACCGCCGCAAACTTGAGCACCGGGTCGATATCCTTGCGGTCCGCCGCGACGGCCGCGGCCTTGAAGTGCTCGATGTTCTTGCCGAGACGCAGGGCCTTGCGCGCGAGCCCGAACTGCTTCTTGATCGCCTCGAAGGGCTTGATGGCCGCGGGCGTCGCGTTCGTGCGGAGCAGATACCATGCGTAGAAGCGGGAGAAGTACTGGATGGTGCGGAGGATCTTGTCGCGGCCGACGGTGGTCGAGACGAATTTGAGGTAGTGGGCGAGGAGCGGGTGATAGATGAGGGCGTCGGCGACCATGACTGCGATTTTCTAGGAATCAACTCCTTTTGGATCGTATATATGTCGGATATTGGTAATATAATATGGTCTGGAGATGGTAACAAGATCGGACGAAGAAAATGGGATAGAAATAGGGGCAGTCTGGTCGGAGATATTGGAGACGGGATGGGATGGCGTTGAGGAGAAAGTTGTTTGATGGCGTCGGCATGTCCTTTTACAACGACTTGCTGATACCGAGGGGTGGAAGCCGAGGTTGCGGGGACCCAGCCGCATCCCGCATAATCCCCATAATCCAGGCCAAGGCGAGAGCCGTCTCAGACCTGACATCTCAGGCGAATGACGCTTTCGGCCGGTGTCAGCCATTTGAGGAGGCATGATCACGGAACAATGTTTCTCAGAGTCTGGCTCTTTCATTTTGGATCGTTTCAAACTTTCAATATCGAGCTCAATTCTGGGAGATTTGCTTTATGCTCTGCTACGCATGTTTCTGATTCGCCAAGGTGTTGGAGGTGATCTCCCTACTGCCAGAAGCTCATCTCCGATCATAAGGGGTCAATCATTAGCATGTGCAAACCACCAAAATGGAATCATACTCCGAGACGGCCTCAACTGTCTCCAGCGGCTTTGGAACGTCTTCAGGCTCTAAAAAATTGCTCTATTCAATATTATCGGACACGCTGACAGTATCACAGCAAGAATCCAGTCTGGACCTTACAGCGCCCACATCTCCACCGAACCGTCCGCTATTCTCGAGTCTATCCTACCCAAGATACTCATTGACGAGTTTAACCATCCTATGTACTCCGCCGCCATGCCGTTTGATATATCCGAAACTCCGATATGTATGCTGATATTTAGGGTGAAGATGCCACTGCCGCTGAACCACTCCACCAAACCACAAGAAGGAATATAGATACAGCTCCAACCACCATGACAGCTGTGAGTCTCGGCCCTCTCAGATTATGTCCACGCGAATCCCAGATCGTTCGTCCTTGCGAGTATACCTGCTTGATTCCATCCCAGCCGAGACTGTAATATATTAGGCCGACAGTCGCGATAGAATATCCCAGCCATTGGAGGCCGGTGATGACGGTCCCCCAAATTATAACAGATATAACTACGACTCCGACATTCTTGACGACACCACAAAGTGTAAGGACGAGAGAGGAAGTTTTGCCAATCTATAAGAGTTAGTTCGATTAGTTATGCTGTTAAAAATCTTGCTTGAGACAGAGCGTACCAAGAATACTGATGCAACATTCAAAAGGAATGCAACTGAAGCATTGGCGATTAAAATCCATGGACCAACATTGGCCAGCTTCGCAAACTCAAATGTAGGCACCTCCACGACAAGAGCTACCAGCATGTTCATCACTGCGCATACTGGCGCGTAATAGTATAAGCTGACCAGCGGATCCATCTTGTACGCATTCGGGTCGTCGGATTGCGCGGATAGGAGTTTTTGAACCATGATGAGGCGTATGGACTCGAAGATCAGGCCTCCGAGTTGATACATGAATCCAATAAAGGAGAATTCAATTTCGCCATATGAAGCCAGACCTACACCAACGACGATGGCACAGATGTTGAGCAGTACTTTGAGATTGTACTTGTCAGTTCCGAATGCGTAGCCTACAAGTAGAACGCTCGCCGGTGCTGCAGCCTGTGATGGATGAGATTCGGCCAGAGGTGGAATTGCAGCGATGGACGTACCTTGAGCATCTGGATAAAAGCGACGGACAGGTAGAGGTATGTGAGATTGCTGCAGACCAAGCTGAGCGAGTATAATATCCCAATTGGCACGATTGCGCGAAAATACACCCTCCCCGTCATTCTAACAGTCTTTCGGCCATCGAGAAGGGTGCTTGTCCTCGAGAGGATCTGGGTCAATATCGTCGCGAATATGAGATGCCAGCATGTTAACAGGACAGCTGTGAGGGATGTATGTCAGTTAAGTATGTCGATTTTGAAGAAGAAGAAGTCGGAATATATATGGTATTTATCGAGTTTCGATGGCGATCGAGGAATAGGAGGAACGTACGGTAAGCTTGGAGCAGTTAGTAGTGATTGAGATAAGGGGGAAGGGGAAGGCGAAATGGAAAGGAGTCTACCTACGGAATCCTGCTGTCGAGATGATCCATTTGTTAAAAAGAATGACAATTGAGCTGAAGAAGATCCAATTCCTGTCGCATCAAGTCAGTACTGCACTTGTTGCACCCCTTGAAGGGTGATGGTCGCCAACTCACAATACATAAACAGCAGAAGGTATTCTGCTCAGTAAAGGCGCCGCAAGCTTCTCTGCCTCTACTGTCGGAAGCATCGCTACAGATGCAGATAGCCTTCTGAGATGCCTCTTAGAGCACGTATTTGAGCACAAGCTGGCTCGGCCCCTTTTTCCAAGATTTGGCGATGATGTGTTGGGTTCTCAAATGATGGAAATTGGAAACTGAGCGCGTCTTCTGTGTGTACGAAGTACGGAGTACGGAATACGGAATGCCTTACGGGAGTATGCCTGGATACTAGCTCGAAAAGACCCCTGGGCACCGGAGCGAGCTCAAGCTTTCGGTACGGAGCTAAAAAGAAAAAGATACTTGATACTTGGATGTACTCCGTACACGTCCGCTGTATGTAGATAGAAGTACTTTATCCGTGCAACTGAAGCAGCACCTATCCGTGCCACCTAACCAGCACCTAGTAGGTGCCGCTCACCAATACGAGCGTTCCTCACCAATCCGAGCGTTTGGCTATAAATAATTATTTTGACGGCCTAGAGTAATTTAGAGGATATAGAATGAAAGAGCACATATTGTTCTAACATTATATGCTCTTTTAGAATTAATAGGTATTGTTGTGGTAGATATATTTTAACATTTATATTTTATTTTGCAGGGGCTCGTATTGCTGAGGAACGCTCGTATTGGTGAGCACACCTACATGGTAGGTGCTGGTTCAGTTGCACGGATACCATGTAGCTGCAAAATAAAATATAAATGTTAAAATATATCTACCACAGCAATACCTATTAATTTTAAAAGAGCATCTGAATCTTAGAACAATATTCGCTCTTTCATTTCATATCCTCTAAATTACTCTAGGCCGTCAAAATAAGTATTTATGGCCAAACGCTCGGATCGGTGAGGAACGCTCGTATTGGTGAGCGGCACCTACTACGGAGTAGGTAGGTGCTGGTTAGGTGGCACGGATATTAATACTGCCCCGCCAAATACATACAAATGCGCTTCTCTAGTCCTAATAATATACCGTCTTACCTAACCTATCTTAGGTACATCAGAATCATGCATGTCAGATTTCAGATTTCAGATGTCAGATTTCGCTTCCAGTTCCTTCCTTCCAACACATTGGTGCGCGATATCACCCTTCTGTATCACATGATGTCTTACCATGCTCTCTCTAGAGCTTGTCGTGCATGCAATGCTCCCAGAGCTCAGGCTCCAGGTGCCAGGTGCCAGGTGCCATCTCCACTGGTAAACATATCAAAATACCAGTATTGGTCTTGTATATGTTGTATACGGAGTACGGAATTGAGAACCCTTTTTTCACGTGCCAGTCGTTTTGCTGGTGCTGTGCATACAGGAATTTGGACGCATCTGTGCCATTATTGCCATGTGGGCGATGGCAGGGACAGTCACTGTCACTGTCACAGTCACAGTCACTGGCCACTCCAGTATCGGACGGGGGCCCTGGCGCTTTCATACGGATAGGTACATACTGTACATAGGTACTGTATGAATACGAAGTAATGCTAAGTACCCTAGTACTCTATTTTGGGTAAAGACTCGCTTCGAATGGACCTCTAAATGGGCTCCTACAGTAGTTTGGGGGGGGGGGGGGGGGTGGGGGGGGGGGGGGGGGTGGGTGATGTGTTTTGTTGTAGGTCTTCTTTCCCCCCCCCTCTCTAATTATACATGCC
>Ga0123337_10002024_pt1 | contig 24120 bp, 20 predicted proteins | sample frozenSSSSmetaG_FD_89792 | JGI IMG/M metagenome (GOLD analysis project Ga0123337, IMG submission 89792) | Glacier valley bacterial and archeal communities from Borup Fiord, Nunavut, Canada, to study Microbial Dark Matter (Phase II) -... | ecosystem: Environmental > Aquatic > Freshwater > Ice >...
CCGGTCACCGGCAGGCTGCAGTTGGAAAAAGATGTCTCGCTCACCGAGCTGAAATCCGCCGAGGCCGAGGTCCGCGAGGTCGAGCGCCAGCTCACGGGAAAAGCCCGCGAGGCGGTGGTGAAGATGCTCGCCACCCGCCAGCGCCGCGAATTGCTGCGCGAACAGTCCGACGTCTCCAATGAGTTCGCGAGGTTTCTATCGGAAATTGCCGCGAAGGGCGAAGGCTCGCCACTTGATGCGGGTCAGGCGAAACTCGAAGCCGCCAGCCTCACGATGGAAATGCGCCAGCTCGATGCCGCGGAAGCCGCGCTCGCCGGCGAGCTCAAGCCATTGTTAGGCATGCGTCCCGGTGAAGCGATCGATGTCGGTGGCTCCCTGCCGGAGCCCACGATGCCCGCGGCCGCCGCCGATCCCTCGCGCCGCCCGGATTTCCAAGCAGCAAAGCTCGACGCACTCGCCGCCGCCCAAGGGGTGGCGCTCGAACAGGCCCGCCGCTACGACGACGTGGAAGGCGGACTCTTCGCCGCCGCTGAACGCACGGAAGACGCGCCGGATGGTTACGACAACGAAGCCATTGTCGGCGTGCGTTTCAAAATCCCGCTCCCGCTCTGGAACAAGAACGAGGGTGCGATCCAGGAGGCGCAGGCGAAACAGCAGCGCAAGGAACTGGAAGCCACCGCCCTCAGCCGCAACATCCGCCTCGAAGCCGAGGCTGCGGGAAAGGAAATGGCGGAATGGGCGAAGATGATCCGCGAGATCAACGACACCCTGCTCCCGCTCGCCAAGGAACAATCCGCCTTCGCCGAAACCACCTTCCGCGACGGCCAGGGCGAGATCCAATCCGTGCTCCGCTCCCGCGAAAAACGCCTGCAACTCGCCGCCGCACGGCTCGACGCGTTGCGCGAATTCCACCTCGCCCGCGTCCGCCACGAAACCGCGCTCGGCAATTTCTAACCTGCTTCTCTCATGAAACTTCATTTTCTCATCCTGTTATCCCTTTTGACCCACCTCCACGCCGCCGCCAGCGCGGACACCATCGTGCTCGACGAGACCGGCGTGAAAAACCTCCGCATCGAGACCGTCGAGGCCGAGGAAACCGACTTCGAGCAAACCGTCTTCGCGCTCGGCCGCATCGCCGAGATTCCGGAAAAACACGCCGTCGTCAGCAGCCGCATTTCCGGCCGCGTCATCGGACTGGAAGCCCATGAGGGCGACACCGTGGAAAAGGACCAGGTCCTCGTCAGAGTCGAGAGCCGCCAGCCGGGGAATCCGCCGCCGGTCATCGAACTGAGAGCGCCGATCGGAGGATTGTTAGCCAGCTCCCACATCCGCATCGGCGAGCCGGTGGAGCCGGAGAAGGAACTGTTGGACATTTCCGATCTCAGCGAGGTTTACGCCATCGCCCGCGTGCCGGAAAACCAAGCGGCCAAGCTCGCGCCCGGCAGCAAGGCGCACATCCGGGTTTCCGCCCTGGGCGACCAGCCGCTGGAGGGTGAGATGATTCGCTTCGGCACCACCGCGGACCGCGAGAGCGGCACCATCGATGCCGTTTTCAAAGTCGCCAACCCCGGCCTGAAAATGCGCCCCGACATGCGCGCCGAGTTTTCCATCGTGTTGGGCAAGCGCGCCAATGTCATCGGCATCCCGCGCGCCGCGCTGCAGGGCGATGCCAGCAAGCGCTTCGTTTACGTCAAACACTTCGAGCTCGCCAACGCCTTCATCAAGACGCCGGTGCAGGTGGGTGAGACAAACGACCGCTTTGCCGAGATCGTCAGCGGCCTTTTCCCCGCCGACGAGGTCGTCACCCGCGGTGCCTATTCGCTCTCCTTCGCCGGTGGTGGCAGCGTTTCCCTCAAGGATGCGCTCGACGCCGCGCACGGCCACGAACACGCCGCCGACGGTGGGGAGCTAACACCCGAGAAAAAGGCCGCGATGGCTGCCGCGAAAAACGGTGGCAACGCCCCGTCATCCGGCGGGGGCGGCAAGCTGTGGATGTATGTGAGCGGCGTTCTCTTCGTCCTGCTGCTCGCATCGCTGTTCACCCGGAAGAATTCCAACACCGAACCCGAGGCCCGCTGACCCATGCTCAACAAAATGATTTATTGGTCGCTCGCCAACCGGGTGATCATCATCGGCATGGCCATCATCCTCATGGTGATGGGGCTGCGCACCGCCACGGAACTGCCCGTGGAAGTGCTGCCGGACCTCTCGAAACCCACCGTCATCATCCTCACCGAATCCGCCGGCCTGTCGCCGGAGGAGGTGGAACTGCGCGTCACCCAGCCGATCGAAAGCGCGCTCATGGGAGTCGCCGGTCTCACCCGGCTGCGGACTAACAGCGATGTCTCGCTTTCGCTCGTCTATGCCGAGTTCGGCTGGGACACCGATATCTACAAGGCCCGGATGCTGGTCCAGGAACGCCTCCAAGGCGTGCGCGAGCAACTCCCGGATGGCGTGCAGCCGTTCATGACGCCCGTCGCCTCGCTGATGGGCGAAATTTTGTTAGTCGGCGTGCGATCCACCATCAAGGAGGGAGAACCCGGCTACATGCCGCCGAGCGAAGTCCGCTCCATGGCGGATTGGACGATCAAGCGCCGCTTGCAAAGCATTTCCGGCATCGCCGAAATCCTCAACATGGGCGGTGGCGTCAAACAGATCGAAATCCAGCCCGATCCCTACAAGATGCAGGCCAACGGCGTCAGCTTCGACGAACTGGAAAAGGCCGCCGAGGAATCCGCCAGCACCACCACCGGCGGCTTCATCAACACCGGCACCACCGAGATCATGGTGAGAAACCTCGCCATGACCGTGCAGCTCGGCGACATCGCCAGCACCATCGTCAAGACCGTGAACGACCGCCCGATCTCCATCGGCGATGTCGCCAAGGTCGTCTGGGGGATCGAGCCGATGCGCGGTGACGCCACAGTCAGCCAGAGCCCGGAAAAAACCCCTACCTACGGCGTGATCATGTCCATCACCAAGGCTCCCGGATTCGACACCCGTGCCCTCACGGAGCAAATCACCAAGGCGCTCGCGGAACTCCAGCCATCCTTCCCGAAAGGCATGGAAACCACCCTGCTTTTCCAACAGAAGGACTTCATCGACCACGCCATCGGCAATCTCACGGAAGCCATCCGCGACGGCGCGATCATGGTCACCATCGTCATCTTCATCTTCCTGCTGAATTTCCGCACCACCTTCATCACGCTCATGGCCATGCCGCTCTCCTTCGGCATCACCATGCTCATTTTCAAATGGTCCGGCATCAGCGTGAACTCGATGACGCTCGGCGGACTTGCCGTCGCCATCGGCATGGTCGTGGATGATGCCATCGTCGATGTGGAAAACGTCTATCGCAGGCTCAGGGAAAACGCCGCGCGACCGCATCCCCAACCAAGATTGGTCGTCATCGCGAAGGCCTCGGGCGAAGTGAGAAACTCCATCCTCTACGCCACCATCCTCATCATCCTCGTCTTCCTACCGCTGCTAGGACTCACCGGCGTCGAAGGCAAGCTCTTCGCGCCCATCGCCATCGCCACGATCATTTCGATGGTCGCCTCCTTCATCGTCTCCCTAACGGCGATCCCGGTGCTCTGCTCGTTCCTGCTCAATCCAAAGGAAGGCCTCGAACACAAGGACGGCTTCGTCACCCGCGGCATGAAGTGGCTGCTGGAGCATGTCTGGCTGCGCTTCGGACTGAACCAGCCCTATCTGTTACTCGCGCTCGCCCTGGTGATCGTCGTCGCCGCGTTCTCGCTCTATCCGCAGATGGGCAAGGATTTCCTGCCCAAGTTCAAGGAGGAGACCGCGCTTGTCGCCGTCACATCGGCACCCGGGACCTCGCTGGAGGAAATGAACAAGATTTCCGACGTCGTCGAGCAGCAGATCCTCTCGGTGCCCGAGGTGCGGAAAGTCGGCCGCCGCCTCGGCCGCGCGGAACGCGGTGACCACGTCGTCCCCGTTTCCACCGCCGAGTTTGACGTGGACTTCCGCGAGCCTGCGGGCCACGAAAAATCCAAGGCCCGTGACCGCAACGTGATCCTCAATGACATCAGCAAGCGCCTCAAGACCGTGCCCGGCGTCTTCGCCGTCGTCGGCGGTCCGCTGGGCGACCGCATCGGCCACATGCTCAGCGGAGTTTCCGCGCCCGTCGCAGTGAAGATCTTCGGGCCGGATCTGGAGGAGCTGAAAAAGATCGGCATTGAAATCCAGAGCATCTGCAAAACCATCCCCGGCTTCGAGGATGCCAAGCTCGATGTGCAATCCTCGATTCCCCAGCTCCGCATCGAGGCTGATAGAGATCGCGCCCGCGCCTACGGCATCGCACCCGGCCACCTCAACGAGCAGCTCTCCGCCCTCATCGGCGGCAAGGAAATCGCGGAGCTGCGCGACGGCCAGCGCACCGTCAACCTCGTCACCCGCCTGCCGCTGGAGTGGCGGGATTCACCGGAGAAAATCTCGCAGATCCCCATCGAGATGGGCAACGGCCAGCGTGTCCCGCTTTCGCTCGTCGCCGATGTCAGGGAAGCCAAGGGACCCAATGTCATCTTCCGCGAGGACAGCCAGCGCCGCTACGCCCTCGCGATCAAGCCAACCGTTAGGAACGTTTCCACCCTCGTCGAGCGCCTCAGGACCGAAGTGAAGGAAAAGGTGAAACTGCCCGAAGGCTACTTCGTCAAATTCGAGGGCGAGTTCCAGGCGCAGCAGGATGCCACGCAACGCATCGCGTTGTTCACCGGCGTCATCCTGCTGGTGATCGGTTTCCTGCTGCACGGTTATTTCCGCACGCCGTTCTTCGCCTTCCAGGTGCTCTTCGACATCCCGCTGGCGATGGTCGGCGGGCTGGTGCTCACCTGGTTCATGCTGAACAACATCAGCATCGCCACCCTCGTCGGCTTCATCGCCGTGGCCGGTGTGGCTGCTAGAAACAGCATCATGCTCATCTCCCACTACCTGCATCTGATGCAGCACGAAGGTGAGAATTTCTCGAAGAAGATGATCATCCGCGGCACCAAGGAACGGCTCGTGTCGGTGCTCATGACCGCACTCGCCGCCGGCATCGGCCTCATCCCGCTGGTGCTCGCCGCCGACCAACCGGGCAAGGAAATCCTGCATCCCGTCGCCGTCGTCATCGTCGGCGGACTGATCACCAGCACCCTGCTCGGCCTCGGAGTCACCCCGACGGTATTCTACACCTTTGGCCGCAAGGCCGCGGCCAAGTCCATCGAACTCGAATCCGCCGCTTCACACTGAATTTCCTATGCGGCGGCGCGTCCTAAACACCGTGCCGCCGCAAAGGCGTTTGCAAGACACAGACCAACAACCGATAGAAAACAAAAACATGAAAAAAAGAATCGCAACCATCGCCGCGCTCGTCGCCACCCTCACCTTCGCCAGCGCCGCGGAGAAAATCAAAGCCCCTAACGGCGGACGCATCATCGATGGCGTCGAGCCGCACGCCGAGTTCGTCGTCACCGCCGACAAAAAAGTGGAGGTCCGTTTCCTCGACGCCGCCGGCAAGGTGATCGCGCCCGCAGCACAGGTCGTCACCGTGACCATGGGCGACCGCGCGGCCCCGACGAAACTCGCCTTCACCAAGGATGGCGACAAACTCGTTTCTGATAAAACGGTTCCCAATGGCAAGGAGCTTCCCGTGGTCCTCCAAATCAAGGTCACTCCGGAGAGCAAGGCAGTGACCGAGAAATTCAACCTGAACATGGCCAAGTGCCCGACCTGCTCGAACGCCGAATACGCCTGCTCCTGCGATCACGCGACCAAGGAAGCCGACCACGGCCACGCCCATAAGCCGGGCGAAGATCACAAACATTGATCCCACCATCCACATGATCCCGGTGGTTCGGCCCACCGGGATTTGCCGGCAATTTCCCTGGCAACCCATTGAATCACCCGCCTTCGACGGGAAATTGCCACTTGACCCCGCCCGCATGCCGATGACCCTTCACGTAATGCGAAGAATGCTGGCAGCCCTGTTGCTGATCTGCGTGGGAATCCTGATTCCCGCGTCGGCTTCGCCTGTCCGGATCTGTTTTCTGGAACTCGAACTGAAATCCTCCGAGGCGGACTCCAAGTGCTGCACGGACTGCAACCGGGGAACCGAGCAGCCGGATCCCTGCTGTATCGACCTCGAGGAACTACCGGATTCGCGAACACCACAACTCCCCATCGAGTTACCTGCCGCAGTGATGACTGATGTGCCGCAAATGTCGCGCCCCACCCCGGAATTGAAACGAGTGCGCCGGACATGTTTTCCCGTGTCCGCTCCGATTCGAGGCCCGACCTCACCCGCCGCCTATCGCGCGGTATTGGGGAACTGGAGACTGTAAGAGCGGCATCCCAGCCGTCCATGACCGCGCCCTGTTAGCGCGGTTGTTCCGCATACCCGCATCCGGGTTTTTGCCGTCCTCCTGATTTCCCGCTTCACATGATTCCATCACTCGACTCCCTTTCCCGCACCTCATCGGGTCACGCGCCGGTGCGCCGTGTCCCCGCCTGGCTCATTCCGCTGGCCATCGTCGCCGGGTTCGCCGTGCTGTTTCTCGCGCTTTTCCGCGACCGCTTGCTGCCCGCTGCGGACGTGAAGGTCGCGGTCGTACTTGCCACGATTTCGGATTCTTCCGCCGCTCCACAATCCTCCGCCGGCGGCCTGTTATTCCAAGCCAGCGGCTGGATCGAGCCCGACCCACTGCCGATCAAGGCGACCTCGTTGATCGATGGCGTCGTCGAAGCCGTGCACGTGCTGGAAGGCCAGGCAGTGAAAAAAGGCGAACCACTCGCCACCCTGATTTCGGAAGATGCCCGGCTTTCCCTCGCGACGGCGGAGCAGAATCACCACACCCTTCTATCAACCCGCGACGCCCATCTCGCCGCCATCGAATCTGCCAGAAAAAAACTCGAAGGAGCACAAGCCATGGCCAAGTCCGCCGAAACCCTGCGTGACGAAGCGGTGGATCAGTTGGCCCGCTTCGAACGTCTGACCTCCCGCGCGATTCCGGAACAGGACATCGTTTCCGCCCGCTTGCGGGTCACCAGGGAAGAAGCCCAGAAGCTTGTCGCCGTTTCCTCCGCCGCCGAGGCCGAGGCGGAAATCGAACGCCTCAAGGTGGAAACACTGGTGAAGAAAAACGAGATCCGCGCGGCCGCGATCGAAGTGGAAAAAGCCAAGCTCGCCCTCTCCCGCACCGTCATCGCCGCGCCCATCGAAGGGCGCGTGCTGCGACTACTCGCCGCACCGGGACAGAAGAAAATGCTTCAGGACAACGACATGGAAAGCTCCACCATCGCCATTCTCTACCAACCGGCGAAGCTCCAGGTGAGAGTGGATGTTCCCCTGGCCGACGCCGCCGGGCTGCAGATCGGCCAAGCCGCCCGCATCCGCTGCAGTCTGCTTCCCGATAGAATTTTCGCTGGCGTGGTGACCCGCATCACCGGCGAGGCCGACCTCCAGCGCAACACCCTTCAGGCGAAAGTCAGCATCGCCGATCCGGTGGATCAGCTCCGCCCTGAAATGCTTTGTCGGGTGGAATTCCTGGGAGTCGCCCCAACAGGACCTGCCTCATCGCAAGCTGTCTCGACCTGGATACCCGAGGCAGCCGCGAATGACGGAAGCGCCTGGGTCTGCGATCCCGAATCAAAGCGCGTGTCCAAGCGTGAAATCAAAATAACGACGGAAAAGCGTGATGGCCAGATTCGCCTAACCGAAGGACTCAAACCCGGTGAATGGGTCGTCCTTTCTCCTGTAAATCTCAAAGACGGCCAACGCGTCAACCCCACCCTGTCACCACCATGAGCGAACCCATGATCCAATGCCGCGGCGTCTCCAAAAGCTATCAGAAGGGCAGTACCGTGGTCACTCCGCTGGAAGCCCTCGACCTCGATGTGCCGAAGGGCGAATTCCTTGCGCTGATGGGGCCGTCCGGCTCAGGGAAAACCACGCTGCTCAACCTTCTATCAGGCATCGACTCCCCTACCAGCGGCTCGCTGGTCATCGCCGGGATTGATATCAGCAAGCTCTCCCGGCGCGACCTCACCAAGTGGCGCGCCAACCACGTGGGCTACATTTTCCAGCTCTATCACCTCGTGCCAGTCCTCACCGCTTTTGAAAACGTCGAGCTGCCGCTGTTGCTCTCGCCGATCTCGAAAAAGGAACGCCACGCCCGCGTCGAAACCGCGTTGTCGCTGGTCGGTCTATCCGACCGCATGCACCACACGCCGTCCGAACTTTCCGGCGGACAGGAACAACGCGTCGCCATCGCCCGCGCCGTGGTGGCCGATCCGCCGCTGCTGGTGGCGGACGAGCCGACCGGCGACCTCGACCGTGAATCCGCCGTACGCATCCTCGACCTGATCCGCCAGCTCGCCAGGGATTATGGCAAAACCATCGTCATGGTGACTCACGACGCGAAAGCTGCCGCCGCCGCCGACCGCACGCTGCATCTCGAAAAAGGCCAGTTGTTGGAAAACTCATGAACGCCGCGCTCAATCTGCTCAAGCTCGCGTGGATCCAGCTCACCCGCCATCGGGTGCGTTCGCTGCTAACCATCTTCGGCGTCGCTTCCGGCATGTTTCTCTTCACCGCCGTGGAAACGCTCCAGCGCTCGCTCGGCAAGGCGACCGAAGCTTCCGCGACGGACACCACGCTGGTCGTCTATCGGGAAAACCGCTTCTGCCCGTCCGCCAGTCGCTTGCCCGAACATTACGCCGATGAAATCCGCAGGATCGCCGGCGTGCGCGAGGTGATCCCGGTGCAGATCGTCGTCAACAACTGCGGCGCGTCGCTGGACGTCATTACCTTCCGCGGCGTTCCCGATGATTTGCTGCGGAAGTTCGCACCCGAGATTGAAATCATCGAGGGCAGCGAGAAGGAATGGCGGCGGCGCGATGACGGAGCATTGTTAGGTGAGGTTTTCGCGAAACGCCGCGGCCTGAAACCCGGCGACCGCTTCGATGCCGCCGGAGTCACCGTCACGGTTTCCGGCATCCTCCGCTCACCCTTCGCGCAGGACAACAATGTCGCCTACGTGAAACTCCCATTCCTCCAGCAAGCCTCGCGCGCCGGCCTCGGCGTGGTCACCCAATTCAATGTTCGCGTCACCGCATCCAACCAACTCGAACCCGTGGCTACCGCCATCGACGAGCTCTTCCGCAGTGGCCAGGAACCCACCGACACCCGGCCGGAAAAGGCGTTTTTCGCCGAAACCGCCTCCGAACTCGTCGAACTCATCGGCTTCACCCGCTGGCTCGGCGTCGGCGCGGTGATCGCGGTGGGCGGCCTGGTCGCCAACGCGCTTCTGCTAGTTGTCCGCGGCCGGGTGAAGGAGAACGCGGTCCTGCGCACGCTTGGATTTCCCGGCCGGGCCATCGGTTGGCTCGTCCTGAGCGAGGGTGGAATGTTAGGGCTCGCCGGTGGCGTGGCGGGCGTCGGACTGGCCGCCGCATTTCTCCGCTGGCAGAGTTTCACCATGGGCAATGAAGGCCAGACCCTCGCCATCCAGCCGGACGCCACGGTGATCATGATCGGCGTGCTGGCGGCGCTGGCTCTCGGAATCTTCGCCTCCCTGTGGCCTGCCTATCAGGCCATGACCCAGCCCATCGTCAAAAATCTCCGAAGTTAGATCCATGCTCCCACTCTCCTATGCCGTGCGGAATTTGTTCCGCTCCAAATCCAGGCTGCTCCAGACCATCGGCGGCAGCGCCATGGTCGTGCTGCTGGTGATGGCATCCGTCGCCATCAACAACGGGATGAAGCGCGTGCTATCCGCCTCTGGATCTGATAGGAACGTGATCCTCGTCGGCGCAGGCTCGGAGGAAAGCATCCAGCGCAGCGAAGTCCCGGAACGCACCGCCGGCATCGCGGAGGCCGCAATTCCCGGCATCGCGGAATCGCTTGGCGTGCGCGCCGTTTCCAGCGAGATCCACTACATGAACTATCTCTGCCTGCCGGACGGCCGCAAAAGCCAGGCCATGCTGCGCGGCGTCACGCTCCAAGCGCTTCGGGTGCATCCCGAGGTGAGGTTGCTGGAAGGAAATTTCCCGGGCGCGGGCGAACTCATGGTCGGCCGCCTCGCCTGGCGGAAACTGGGTCTCAAAGAAAGCGATCTCAAGCTCGGCGGCGTCCTCACGCTGGAGAACCAACCGATGAAAATCTCCGGAATCTTCGCCGCGCCGGGCACCGTGTTGGAATCCGAAATCTGGACCACACTCGGCGACCTGCGGGTGCTCGCCAAGCGCGAGACGCTGTCATGCGTCGTCCTCCGCCTCACCGATCCCGCAGAATTCTCGGAAGCGGATCTCTTCGCGAAACAACGGCTCGATCTCGAGTTGAGCGCCCTGCGGGAAAGCGACTACTACGACCGCTTGAGCGCCTTCTTCAAACCACTGCGGGCCATGACCTGGATCACCGCCGGCCTCATCGCGGCGGGCGCCATCTTCGGCGGCGTCAATACGCTCTACGCCGCCTTCGCCTCACGCGTCCGGGAAATGGCGACCCTGCAATCCATCGGCTTCGGCCGCGGCGCGCTGTTATGGAGTCTCGTCCAGGAAAGCACATTGGCCTGTCTCACCGGAGCACTGCTGGCCTCGGTGATCGCCGTCGCCTTGCTGGATGGCAGGACGGTTCCCTTTTCCATCGGTGCCTTCACCTTGGAAGTCGGACCCGGCGTCGCCATCACCGGCATCCTGACCGGCCTGCTCCTCGGCCTGCTAGGGGCGCTGCCACCTGCCATCCGCTGCCTCAAGCCACCGCTTCCCACCGCTCTCCGCATGTCCTGAGAATCACTAACATCAACCTCCTATGAAATTGAAAACTGCCTGCCTCGCACTCGCCACCGCCGCCCTTCTCGCCTCCTGCGGGAAGAAAGAAACCACCGCCGCTGCCGCTCCAGCAACAATCGCCCCCAGCACCGCTCTTTCCGCCGTGCTCGCCGCATCGCCCACCGGCGAGCCATCGTCCATCCATCTGATCCGCGCCACCGCCAAACCCGGTGATGTCATCACCATCGGCGGCAGAATCATGGGCAACGCAAAACCGTTTGTCGAAGGCCGCTCCGCCTTCATCCTTGGAGATCCTGAAGTGCTTGCCGCCTGCAACGAAGACCCCGCCGACAAATGCACCACCCCTTGGGACAACTGCTGCGAATCACCTGAAGACAAAAAGCGCGCCATCGCCACCATTCAAATTGTGGGCACGGATGGCCGGGTGCTCAAAGAGCCGGTCGAAGGCGTCGGCGGCCTCGCCAACCTCGCGTCCGTCACCGTGACCGGCAAGGTCGCCGAGGGCTCCTCCGCCGATCTGCTGATCATCAATGCCCAAGCCATCCGCTCCGGCAAATGAATGGACGCGAAAGCGGAAAGTCCGGCGAGCTGTGCTACTGTGCGGAAGTAACGGACGGCACTTTGTATCAGTGCTCGCAGAACCTGATCCGAAGCCCCAGCCAATCCTCTGATGAGCGACCACCACGACCACGAGCCGCAGCCTGTCAAAAAAGCCAGCTGCTCCAGTTGCGAACATTGCCATGAGGAAAGCCCACTGCCGCAAGGGACATTGGTCACCACATCCGGCATTCTAACCGGCATTGGTCTGATTCTGGATTGGACGCATCCCGGCCCCGGCTGGCTGGCAACCGCCGCATTCGCCGCCGCCACCCTTGCCGGCGGCCTGCTGGTGTTTCCCGCCGCGTGGGGCGCGTTGAAAAAGCTCCGGCTCGACATCAATGTCCTCATGGCGGTGGCCGTCACCGGGGCGTGGATCATCGGCGAGGGAGCGGAAGCGGCCAGCGTGGTTTTCCTATTCTCTCTATCCGAACTATTGGAATCCTGGGCATCCGGCCGGGCGCGCAAGGCGGTGGATGCCCTGCTCAAGCTCTCTCCAGCCACCGCCATCGTTAGAGATCCCGATGGCACTGAGCGGGAGATCCCCGTCGCGGAAGTCGCCGTGGATCGCGAAATCCTGGTGAAAAGCGGCAGCCGCATCCCGCTGGACGGGCAGGTCGTTTCAGGAAACTCCAGCGTCAACCAGGCCCCCATCACCGGCGAGTCGATGCCCGTGGAAAAGCAATCCGGCGATCCCGTTTACGCCGGCACCGTCAATGGCGAAGGCTCGCTCACCGTCCGCGTCACCAAGCCCGCTTCGGAATCCACCCTCGCCCGCATCATCCAACTCGTCAGCGAGGCGGAGGAAAACAAGCCGCCCACTCAGCGCTTCGTCGATCGCTTCGCCGCGATCTACACACCTGCTGTTTTCATCGTGGCGATCCTCGTCGCACTCGTCCCGCCGCTGCTGTTCCATCAGCCGTGGCAATTCTGGATCTATCGCTCGCTGGTGTTGCTGGTCATCTCCTGTCCTTGCGCGCTGGTGATCGCCACGCCGGTGAGCATCGTTTCCGGCATCACCGCGCTCGCCCGGCGGGGTGTGCTGGTGAAGGGAGGCGTGCATCTGGAATCCGTTGGAAAACTCCGCGCGCTCGCCGTGGACAAGACCGGCACCATCACCTCGGGCAAGCCGCAGGTCGTCGCAGTCATTTCCCGCTCAAGCCTATCAGAAGACGGGATCCTCGCCCGCGCCGCCGCCATCAACTCCCACTCGGAGCACCCGCTCGCCATCGCCATCACCGAGGCAGCCCGTGCCCGAAACCTAACCATTCCTCCTGTCACCGATTATGCCTCCGTCACCGGCCGCGGTGCGCAAGCCACCATCGACGGCCACCCGCATTTCATCGGCAATCACAAGATGACGCACGACACCGGCCTCTGCGGTCCGGAAATCGAAGCCGTGCTCTCAACCATCGAAGAGAAAGGCCAATCCCTCGCCGTCATCGGCCACTCGCCGCACGATGGCTGCGCCGGTGAAATTCTCGGCATCATTGCCATCGCCGACACCCTCCGCCCGGAAGTCGTCGAAGCGCTCCGCCGCATCCACGCCGCGGGAATTGAAAAAGTCATCATGCTCAGCGGCGACAACCAGCGCACCGCCTCCGAGATCGCCAAACAAGCCGGCATCGACGAAGCCATCGGCGATCTCATGCCCGAGCAGAAGGTCGATCACGTCCGCCAGCTCGTCAGCCAATACACCCACGTCGGCATGATCGGCGACGGCGTGAACGACGCGCCCGCCCTGGCCGTCGCCACCGTCGGTTTCGCCATGGGAGCCATCGGCAGCGACACCGCCATCGAGACGGCGGACATCGCCCTGATGAAGGACGATCTCACCCGAGTCGCGGAAACCGTCCTGCTAGGCCGCCGCACGCTCGCCATCATCCGCTTCAATGTCGCCTTCGCCCTCGGCATCAAGGCCGTCGTCCTCACCCTCGCCTTCATCGGCATCGCCGGCCTCTGGCTCGCCATCCTCGCGGACACGGGCGCGACGTTGCTGGTGATTCTCAATTCCCTACGTCTGCTCGGATCGTCGGATATTGCCACACCACCAGGAAGCCGATCATCTGAAGCACCATGATCAATTACCTCAAAGAGACGGATATCACCTGCAAGCTTACCAATTCCCCTCCCCCCGGGAACAAAATCTTGCCAACCGACCCGTGGATCGATAACCGCTTCCGCAACCGCATTTGAATCGCGGCCGGTATTTTCATCCGACACGTCCATGCCCTCACGGAAAAAGCACAGTACCCACACCATCCTGACGGGATGGTTGTGCTTACTGTCTGTGTTTTATGGTGCCGTCACTGACATCCGGGCTTCCGTCGTGGTCAATCATACCCATGAGGAAAGACACCATGGTCATGAACACGACGTGCATTCGGATCCTTGCGATCATGACGAAACTCCGGACGACCACGAACAGCCGCAATCCGGAAACGATACACACGATCATTTGGTCGATCTTCCTAATGTTCCCTTCTGTTCCCTTTCCCAATTCTTTGATGGTTTGACGCCACCGACATACGAGCGGTCAAATTCTCTTCCCAATTCGGAAGCTGGCCCACCCGGACCGATTTTCGAGCTGATCAAGCCTCCACAGATAGGCTGAGCGCTCCGGCACCCTCGTGCCGTTGAAGCTCACTCGTTTTAGCACCCGCGTATTTCAGCGCGGAGCTTTGCCCATGTGGCCCGTTGCTCCGGCGCATCGCGTCGATGCCGCATCTCCCTTGATCGCTCAACACACATTTTCATGACTAAACATTCCATCTTCCTATTGTCAGGCTGGATCTTGTCCGCCGCTCTTCCGTGTCTTGCGGAAGAAGTCCTGCCGCTTTCCACTGCCCTGCGTGAGGGCCTCAAAAACCATCCCGACATCCTCGCCGCCGACGCCGATTTGAGAATCCGCCTCGCGGAAACTCTTGCCGCCACCGAAGTTCCCAATCCTCGGCTAGAGGCGGAGTTCCGCGAATTGACCGACAAGCCGCTGCTCGAGCTGAAGCTCATGCAGCCGGTGAAACGCAGCTATTTCGGCCTGCGCCGGAACTACGCCGTGATCGAGCAGGCATCCGCCCGTGCCGATGCCCGCGCCCAGGTCGCCGGGGTGCTCAACGACGTTTACAGCCGCTACGCCGAGCTATGGGCCGTGCAGGAACTGCAAGCGATTCGTGGGCAAAACCGCGAGGATTTGCTGTCGTTACGGGAGTCATTTGAAAAAAGCATGAAAGCCGGCCAGGGAGGCACGGTGGAACTCGCCTTGCTCGATGCCGAAGCCGCCAACGAAGCGGCGGAACGGGAGGCGCTGGAATCCCAGCGGCTTTCCCGCAGTGCCGCGCTGGCCCGACGGATCGGCCGGCGCAGCGGGACGGTCATCACCGTCGAGCGTCCTTCGGGATTGTCGCTTCCCGCTAACAGCGGAGCCTTGGAAAGCTTCGCCATCCGCCGCACGCCGCTTCGCCTCGCCTTGCTGAAACGCGAGGAGGCGGCACGCGCCAGACTTTCCATAGCCCGTGCGGACCGGCTCGGTCCGATGGAGGCGGGCCTGCTGGTCGGGCGGGACATCGATCATGACAATTTCTCGGTCGGCATCGGTTTCACCATGGATCTGCCGCTCTGGAATCGCAACGAAGCCGCCATCGCCGGTGCCCAGGCATCCGTGGATGCCGCCCGCAGCGAGCTCAGGCAATTCGAGCCCGCCCGCGTTTCCGCCGTCGTGAAACTGCGCTATCAAAGTGCCCTCAGCGCGGAGCAAAGCGCCATCCGCTACCGCTCGGAAGTGGTGCCGTTGTTCGAAGCCGCGCTTGCCCAGGCAAGGGACGCGATGGCGAAAGGCCAGGGCAGCATCGCCCAGTTGCAACCGATCATCAACCGCCTCACCCAGACGCGGATGCGTGCGTTCGAACTCCAAATCTCCGCGCTCGAAGCCCGCGCCGAACTTGAAGGCGCCCTCGGCGGCCGGCTCGAAGAAGCCCTCGCCACCTCTGTCCGATAAATTTTCCTAACATTTCAAATACTCCCATGAAACTTGTCATTCAAATCCTGGCCATCACCGCCATTCTCACCGGAGGGATTTTCCTCGGTGTCCGCATCCTGCGGGAAGCCCCGCACACCGCTGCCTCCGCCGAACACGGCGAAGCACCGAAAGCCGACTACGAACGCGGCCCCCACGGCGGACGCATGCTTCGCGACGGCAACTTCGCCGTAGAGGTCACCATTTACGAACCCGACATTCCGCCGCAATCCCGGATCTATCCATTTTTTGAAAACAAGCCGCTCGATCCGGACCAGGTGAAAGTCACCATGGAACTCCACCGCTTCGGCAACCGCGTCGATGCGTTCACCTACAAGAAGGAAGACGACTACCTCGTCGGCAGCCGCATCGTGGAAGAACCCCACTCCTTCGACGTGAAAGTCTCCGCCGAATATCAGGGCAAGAAATCCAGTTGGGCCTACGAGTCCTACGAAGGCCGTGTGAAAATCACTGATCAAGCGGCAGCCAGCGTCGAGCTCGGATTCGAAAAGGCCGGACCACGCAAGATCCGCACGCTTGCCGAAATGACCGGCCGGATCATCCCTAACGAAGACGAGATGGCCAAGGTCACCCCGCGCTTTCCCGGCATCGTCACCGAGGCGGGCAAGAAGCTTGGCGACACCGTGGAAAAGGGCGACGTGCTTGCCGTCATCGAGAGCAACCAGAGCATGACCACCTACGGAGTCACCGCGCCGATCTCCGGCACGATCATCGCCCGCGATGTGTCGCGCGGCGTGGCTGTTAGCAATGACAGGCCGATCTACACGATCGCCGACCTGAGCAGTGTCTGGGTGGAGCTCAACATCCGCCGGGCCGATTCCGGCACGCTTGAAAAAGGCCAGGAAATTTCCATCCACGACGAAAAGGATTCCGAGGTGAAGGCCACCGCGAAGATCGCCTACTTCTCTCCCTTCGGCAGTCAGGAAACGCAGACCGTGCGAGCCATCGCCGCCTTGCCGAATCCGGACGGCAAATGGATTCCCGGACTCTTCGTCCACGCCGAGCGTGTCATGCAGGAGCGGGAAGTTCCCGTTGCCGTCCGCTACGACGCTCTCCAGACCTTCCGCGATTGGGACGTCGTATTCATGAAACACAACGAGGTCTATGAAATCGCCATTCTCGAACTCGGCGAGCGCGATGGAGACTTCGTCGAAGTCATCTCCGGCCTGGATGCCGGCACCACCTACGTCACGGAGAATGCCTTCGTCGTGAAGGCGGATGTCATGAAATCGGGCGCAAGCCACGATCATTGAACCTTCCTCCTCCATCCTAACACTCTCAGATCATGCTCGAAAAAATCTTACAATTCTCGATCTGCCACCGGTGGTTCATCCTGATGGCCTCGCTGGCCGTCGCGGCTCTCGGAGCCTATAACTACAAGAACCTCCCGATCGACGCCGTGCCGGACATCACCAACGTCCAAGTGCAGATCAACACCGAGGCACCCGGCTATTCGCCCCTGGAGACGGAACAGCGGATCACCTACATCGTGGAAACCGCACTGGGCGGGCTGCCATTGATGGATTACACCCGCTCCGTTTCCCGTTACGGACTCTCGCAGGTCACCGTCGTCTTCAAGGATGGCACGGACAAATTCTTCGCCCGCCAGCTTGTGGCCGAGCGGTTGCAGGAGGTCAAAGGTAAGCTGCCGCCGGAAATCAGTCCGTCGATGGGTCCCATCGCCACCGGTCTGGGTGAAATCTTCATGTTCACCGTGAAGCCCGAGCCGGGAGCGAAAAATCCCGATGGCTCGCCGGTCACGCCCACCGACTTGCGCACCATCCAGGACTGGGTCATCAAGCCGCAATTGCGCAATGTCCCCGGCGTCGTCGAGGTCAACACCATCGGCGGCTATCAGAAAGAGTTCCACGTCACGCCCGATCCCAAGCTGATGCTCACCTACAATCTCGGGATGGATGAAATCATGGAATCCCTCGAGAAGAACAACTCGAACGTCGGGGCCGGATTCATCGAGCGCAACGGCGAACAATATCTCATCCGCACTCCCGGCCAGCTTCAGGATCTCGATGCCATCCGAAGCATCGTCGTCGCCACCCGCGGCAATCTTCCGATCACTCTGGGTCAAATCGCCGAAGTGAAACTCGGCGAGGAACTTCGCACCGGAGCCGCCACGGCGGATGGCGAGGAGGTCGTGCTCGCGACGGTGCTGATGCTGGCCGGTGAAAACAGCCGTGTCGTCTCCAAGCGCGTGGCCGAGCGCCTTGAGGAAATCAACCGCACCCTGCCTGATGGGATTGTCGCTCACTCGGTGTATGACCGCACCACGCTGGTGGATGCCACCATCGAGACCGTGAAGAAGAACCTCTTCGAAGGCGCCGTATTGGTGATTGCGGTTCTCCTGCTGCTGCTAGGAAATGTGCGTGCCGCCATCATCACCGCCATGGTCATTCCGCTTTCCATGCTCTTCACCATCACCGGCATGACGGGCACGAAGATCTCCGGCAACCTCATGAGCCTCGGCGCGCTCGACTTCGGCATCATTGTCGATGGCTCCGTCATCATCGTGGAAAACTGCATCCGCCGCCTCGCCGAAGCACAGCACCGGTTAGGGCGGCTGCTTACCGTGGAGGAACGCATGAAGACCGTCTTCGAAGGCACCAAGGAAGTTCGAAAAGCCACGATGTTCGGCGAGCTCATCATCATGGTCGTCTATCTGCCCATCCTCACGCTCACCGGAGTCGAAGGGAAAATGTTCCACCCCATGGCCTGGACCGTCCTGCTCGCCCTCGGCGGCGCGATGATCCTCTCGGTCACCTTCGTCCCCGCCGCCCTCGCTATTTTCATGCGTGGAAAAATCGCGGAGAAGGAAAACATCTTTGTCCGTGCGGTGAAGGCCACCTACCTGCCCACGCTGCGTTTCAGCGTCGCCCATCGCGGCGTGATAGCCGTGACCGCAGCGGTTGTCGTCGCGCTCAGCCTGCTGCTGGCCAGCCGCATGGGCAGCGAGTTCATCCCGAATCTGGACGAAGGCGACCTCGCGGTTCACAGCCTGCGCGTTCCCGGAACCAGTCTTTCGCAAGCTATCCACATGCAGAATTCTGTGGAGACCGCGTTTAAGAAATTCCCCGAAGTCGCCGAGACCTTCGCGAAAATCGGCACCGCGGAAGTCGCCACCGATCCGATGCCGCCGAGTGTAGCGGACGGTTATGTGATGCTCAAACCACGCTCCGAGTGGCCGGACCCCACCCTGCCCAAGCAGGAACTCATCCGGAGAATGCAGGACGCCGTCGAGCAGGTTCCCGGCACCAAATACGAATTCCTCCAGCCCATCCAGATGCGCTTCAACGAACTCATCGCCGGTGTCCGCAGCGACGTGGCGGTGAAGGTTTTCGGCGACGACCTCGATGCGCTTCTGGATTCCGGAAAAGAGATCGGCAAGATCCTCGAATCCATCCCGGGCGCACAGGACGTCAGTGTCGAGCAGATCACCGGACTGCCGTTGCTGAACATCAACATGAAGCACGATGCCCTGAGCCGCTATGGGCTAACGGTTTCAGAAGTGCAGGATGTGATCGAAATCGCCATCGGTGGAAAACAAGCTGGGCAAATCTTCGAGGGGGACCGGCGTTTCCCGCTGATTCTCCGCCTGCCGGAAAACCTCCGGACCGACATGGATGCCTGGAAGAACATCCCGGTTAGAATCCACGCCACCGGCACCGGCCAGTTCGACACCCACACCATCAGCTCCAACCAGGCGGCCATTCCCGCGTTTGTCCCCCTTGGCGAACTCGCCGACTTCGATCTCGGACCGGGACCCAACCAGATCAGCCGTGAAAATGGCAAGCGCCGCGTCGTCGTCACCGCCAATGTCCGCGGGCGCGATCTCGGTTCCTTCGTGATGGAAGCGCAGGAGAAAGTCCGCGAAGTGGACCTGGCCTCCGGCAACTGGATCACCTGGGGCGGCACCTTCGAGCAACTGATCTCCGCCTCAGAGCGTCTGAAAATCGTCGTTCCGGTCGCGCTGATCCTGATCTTCTCGCTGCTCTTCATGACCTTCGGCAACGTCCGCGATTCGCTGCTCGTCTTCACCGGCGTCCCGCTCGCGCTCACCGGCGGCATCCTCGCCCTGTGGCTGCGGGACATCCCGCTGTCGATCTCCGCCGGCGTAGGTTTCATCGCTCTATCAGGCGTCGCCGTGCTCAACGGGCTCGTGATGATCTCCTTCATCAACGACCTGAGGAAAGACGGCATGGCCCTCGATGAAGCCGTCATCCAGGGAGCCGTCATGCGCTTGCGACCCGTGCTCATGACCGCGCTCGTCGCCTCGCTCGGCTTCGTCCCGATGGCACTCGCCACCGGCACCGGCGCGGAAGTCCAGCGCCCGCTGGCCACCGTCGTCATCGGCGGGATCATCTCCTCCACCCTACTGACCCTCGTCGTCCTGCCCGGCCTCTATCGGATCTTCCGCAGCCGGGAGTCAGAAGTGGTCGAACTCGAAACCGTCTGACTCCAATCCAGTGATGAAAACAGATAACAACATGCACCAAATTCCAACCGCCGTCCGCGGTATCTTACTCACCGCCATTGCATCCTGCCTTGCCAGCCTCTCAGGTCATGCCGACGAAGGCACCGGCCGGGCCGGGCTTAAGGAAACCGCAGGGATCGAGGCCGAAGCGGAGTTTTACGCCGGCAAACGGGGCTACCTCCATGGCGGACTTGGCGTGATCATGCCGCTCAACGAGGAGCAGAAACTCGGTTTCGTCGGGCACTTCGTCCGCGAGGAATCCGGCGGTGAAGTCTTTCCGTCGCTTGGCGCGGAGTTCGTCCAGGATCTGGGGGATGGCTATGAAATGGAAGGATTCACGTTCGGCTATCTGCCTGTCGAGGATCAGAGCGCGTGGGCACTCGGCCTGCGCGGCAGCCGGACCCTCGACCTGAGCAACCGAGTGTCCCTTTCGCCGTTTTTTGGTCCCGCCTACGCGCAGGTGCGGGCGATCGATGAGGCGACGGACGATCCGGTGAGCATCGGCCACCTGATGCTGCTAGGTGGCATCTCGGTCAACGCGGGGCCGCTGGACTTCACGTTATTTGGCAGCCACTCCTTCTTCAGCCGCGATTCAGTGGGGTTGGAAACCCACGTGGACCTTGAGGAATTGACCCACCTCGCCGCCTACGAGAACAACGACGGCTTCGCCCGGGATACCGCAGGCGTCGAGGCGTGCTACGGAGTGACGGAATGGCTCACCCTCGCCGGTCGATACGCGTTCATTCGTTACGATGATCGGATCCGGCACTCCATCTCATTCACCCCCGAAGTGAAAATCAATTCGCAATGGGAGCTCTTTGCCGGCATCCAACTCTTGCGCGGAGATGGCGAGGACAACGATCTGCTCGTGACCGGCGCGGCCTTCTCGTTTTAATGGTCCGCTTCGTTCACCTCATCTCCATCCGTTTGGAACAAATCCCCATGAGCAACCAAGCCGAAGCCATCCCCTCGCTGTGGAAACACCGCGTTTTCCAACAGCTCTTCTGGGCGCACGGCCTGAGCCTGTTCGGCAGCGGGTTGTCATCGCTGGCGCTCGGGTTGTTAGCCCACCAACTCGTCGGCGCATCCGCGTCCTCGGTGCTGGGAGTGACCTTGGCGATCCGCATCGTGGTGATCGTCCTGTGTTCGCCATGGTCGGGACAAATCGCGGCGAAATGGGGAGCGCGGCGGGTAATGGTCATTTCGGATCTGATGCGCTGCGGCGTTTTGGTGGGTTTCTATTTCGCCGATGCCGTCTGGCAGATTTACGCGCTCGCCGTGCTGCTGAACCTGGGTTCCGCGATCTTCACGCCGATCTATCGGGCGATCATCCCGGACGTGGTCACACCCGCGCAGTATCCGAAGGCCGCCGCCATCGGCTCCATCGCTTACGACGCGGCTAACATCCTCAGCCCCTCGATCGCCGCGATCGTCATCGCCCTCGTCGGATTCCGGGGAAACTTCGTGGTCGATGGAATCACCTTCCTGGTGAGCGCCGCACTCATCATCGGATTGCCCCGGCTGGCGGCGGAAGTCGCGTCCGGCGTAAAGAAAGCTCCGGTGTCGGTCGGTCACGGCCTCACCGCCATGCTCCACCGGCCGCAACTTCGCCAATCGCTTTTCCTCGCGCTGCAGACCAGCGTCGCCGGAGCCTTCGTCATCGTGGCCACGGTGGACCTCGTGAAAAACGAACTGCGCCTGAGCGACACCGCCTACGCGTGGATCATGGGCGCATTCGGCATCGGTTCGGTCTGCGGGGCGATAGTGTATTCTAAAATCTCCACCCGCGGCCGCAACCTATGCGTGAGATGCGCCGGGCCTGCCATGTTAGCCCCACTCGTGGGTGTATCCATCGCCCCCCGCTACGGGATCGTCATGGCGGCGTGGGCGCTCATCGGCGCGGGCTACAGCATCCTCGGTGTCCGTGGCAGCGAGTTGCTGGCGGAGAACAGCAGCGGTGAGGAGCGCCCGCACATTTTCGCCGCTCACTTCGCGCTCAGTCACGCGGGTTGGGGGCTGACCTATCCACTGGCAGGATTCCTGACCACGGCTCTGGGTTTTGGCAGAACGGGCTGGGTGTTTGCAGCAGTCCTGTTGGGCGTTTGTATTCCTTCGTGGCTTGCCAATAGCCGTATTCAGAAAACAGCGGGATGATTCCGAAGGGCAAGCAGTTCCACTTCGTCGTCCGGATCCGCGCAAAGGAACGAGAAGAGGCACTTACTGAAATGTCAGACAAGGACATGGCTAACTGCCCGACTTGCTCGAATCTCGAAAACGCCTGTTCCTGCGATCACCACTGAATCCACTGCCCGTAAGTAGCTTGGAGAATTGGCTGGTCCCCCCCCCCCCGCGCCATCCTCGACGTGATTGATCAACCGTCGCCCGATGGTAGCGCCCGGGAATTCTGTGCCATCATCCGCTTCAACGTCGCCTTCGCCCTCGGCATCAAGGCCGTCGTCCTCACCCTCGCCTTCATCGGCATCGCCGGCCTCTGGCTCGCCATCCTCGCGGATACGGGAGCGACGCTGCTAGTGATCATGAACTCGCTGCGGTTTCTGGGGAGCGCGGGTGCCAAACAGTGATTGGAGGGAAGCCGCAAGATAAGGAGGAGGGACCTTGTTGTCCCTCCTCTTTCCCGGGCATGATGGGGGAGAGGCGACAGTAAGGTCGCCACTCCTTATTTGGGGGACAAACCGGCGGCGGTCTGTTATGTCATCGGTGATGGGTGATTTCCTGAACGAATCCGGTGAAATCGTGAAGCACGGCCACAAGCTGCCTCACTGGCAGCAGGGTGAGGTGATGCAGTTCGTCACCTTCCGACTCGGGGATGCGATGCCAGCCGGCAAACTCCGGCAGTGGAAAGAGGAGCTGGCGGTCTGGCAGGCCCACCATCCGAGGCCACACACGCCGGAACAGGAAAAGGAATATCACCAGCGTTTCACTTGGAAGCTGGAAGGCTGGCTGGATGAAGGAGCGGGTTCCTGCCTGCTGAAGGAGGCGGCGCACCGGAAAATCCTGGAAGACATCCTTATGCGCTTCCAAGGCGAGCGGGTGGAGCACCCCGCATGGGTGATCATGCCGAACCATGTCCATCTGGTTTTCACTCCGAAGATTCCGTTGGAAACCCTGGTCAAGGCATGGAAAGGCACTTCCGCCCACCGGATCGGACAAGGGAGCATCTGGCAGAAAAACTATCGGGACACGCTGATCCGTGATGGCGGACATTTCGCAAATGCGGTGCGATACATCCGCAGGAACCCGATGAAGCTGAGGGCCGCGACGTTCACCTTATGGGAAGGGCCGAGGGCACAGTCGGTGGAATAAGGAGGAGGGACCTTGTTGCCCCTCTTCTTCCCCGGGCATGATGGGGAAGAGGCGACAGCAAGGTCGCCACTCCTTATTTGGAAACGGGGGCATTGCGGCCCCCGTTTCGGATTCGAAGAACAGGCAGGAATGCCTGTATTACCTTTTTCTAGCTGAGCGTGATCGCCGCCGGGGTGCTTTCAGCGCTGTCGCCGGCTTCGTTGTGGGCGATGACGGTGACAGTTAGCAATTTCCCGAGCGGCAGGGCGGTGATGGTGGTCTGGTCATCGGAGAAGAGGCCGAAGAGGCGGGGCTGGGGTTCTCCCTCGACGAGGATTTTCACGCGGTAGCCGGTGGCGCGGCGGGAGGCGGCCCAGTCGGTGATGAGGGTGCCGGTCCCGGCAGCTCCGGCGGTGAGGACGAGGTTGTCCGGGACGCCGGGGGTGGCGGGATCGGCGGGGCGGTTGAAACCGAAGGCATACCAGAGCGGGCTATCGTCCGGCAGCGGGAGCTGGGAGAGCTCGCCGCGCAGGCCGGTGAGCCGGGCGCGCAGGGCGGCGAGGCGGGTGTCCCGGCTGGCGATGGCGTTGCCGTTTTCCACACTTGTGTTATTGATACCGGTGCGGGCGGCGGAAATGGCATCGTAGAAGGCCTGGGCGACGGGTTCTGTCAGATCGAGATCCGGGCGGGCGGGATCGGTGACGTTGTGTTCCGGGTGGTTGTGGAGGAAGTGGGTGAGTTTGTTGAGGAGGATGAAGCGGTCGTCGAGGGTGCCCGGATTGCTGATGGAACCGGCGGTGAATCCGGCCTCCTCCCACAGCGGTCCCCAACTGCTGCCGAGGCGGGGCTTTTCCAACTGGAGGAAACGGGCAATGAAGGCCTTGCCGTTGGAATCCGCGGTCTTGTGGAC
>Ga0123337_10002029_pt1 | contig 24036 bp, 25 predicted proteins | sample frozenSSSSmetaG_FD_89792 | JGI IMG/M metagenome (GOLD analysis project Ga0123337, IMG submission 89792) | Glacier valley bacterial and archeal communities from Borup Fiord, Nunavut, Canada, to study Microbial Dark Matter (Phase II) -... | ecosystem: Environmental > Aquatic > Freshwater > Ice >...
CCTTTAATCCAACTAATCCTAATACTGACAAATAATAAACTGCCAAATTAAATGTCTGAACTATGATTTAATGATTAGAATGATTAATATGAAAAATCCTAATAATCCTCTTATCCAATTAATCCTAATACTGACAAATAATAAACTGCCAAATTAAATGTCTGAACTATGATTTAATGATTAGAATGATTAATATGAAAAATCCCAATAATCCTTTTATCCAATTAATCCTAATACTGACAAATAATAAACTGCCAAATTAAATGTCTGAGCTATGATTTAATGATTAATATGAAAAATCCTAATAATCCTCTTATCCAATTAATCCTAATACTGACAAATAATAAACTGCCAAATTAAATGTCGGAACTATGATTTAATGATTAGAATGATTAATATGAAAAATCCCAATAATCCTTTAATCCAACTAATCCTAATACTGACAAATAATAAACTGCCAAATTAAATGTCTGAGCTATGATTTAATGATTAGAATGATTAATATGAAAAATCCTAATAATCCTTTAATCCAACTAATCCTAATCCAGACAGTTAATATCTCACCGACTGAACTATGATTTATTTGATGAAATACTTATTAAAAAAAATCCTAACAATCCTCTAATCCAACCAATCCTAACCCAGACATACCCCTAATTTTAATTCCTAAACCTTACCTTTAATTAAATTCCTGTCCATAATTAATCCATGAAAATCCTGCTTACCGGCGTAACCGGATATATTGCACAAAGATTATTGCCTGTTTTACTGGAAGACGGTCATGAAGTTATCTGTTGTGTGCGGGATAAAAACCGATTTAACAGGAAAAACTATGCGGCTTTCAATCTTAGGGTAATAGAGGCAGATTTTTTAAATGAGGCAAGTCTGCAGGAAATTCCAAATGATATTGATATAGCTTATTATCTCATCCATTCAATGTCTACACAAAGCGGCGACTTTGAAAATATGGAGGAACTTTGTGCCGGCAATTTTAAAAATCGTATAGAACAAACTAATGCCAAACAGGTGATCTACCTGAGTGGAATAGACAATGCTGAGGAACTTTCTAAGCACCTGTCGTCACGTAAAAACGTCGAAACTATTCTTTCGGGTTCCAAATTTGCACTTACAACCCTAAAAGCAGGTATTATTGTGGGTTCTGGCAGTGCTTCTTTTGAAATCATTCGCGATTTGGTGGAAAAATTACCATTTATGATAACTCCACACTGGTTGAAAACAAGGTGTCAGCCAATCGCCATCCGGAATGTGGTAGATATTTTAAAGGGAGTAATTAGCAGAACCGAAACGTATAATAAGAGCTATGATATTGGCGGACCTGATATATTAAGTTATAAGGACATGCTATTACATTTCGCCAAAATCCGTGGCTTGAAACGTCGTATTCTGATTGTACCGGTAATGACTCCTAATATTTCATCTTACTGGTTGTATTTTGTAACTGCTACATCTTATGCCCTCGCAAAGAATTTAGTAAACAGCATGAAGGTTGAGGTGATTTGTAAACCCAATAACTTAGCTGAAATGCTTGGAATAAAACTGATTGATTTTGATACATCCATAAAACTCGCTTTCGACAAAATAGAACAAAATCAGGTTCTTTCCAGTTGGAAAGATGCGCAAACAAGCGATATATTCAGGGAAGGATTTTCAAAATTTATTGAAGTTCCGGTCAATGGATGCTTCAAGGACATCCGAAGACTTAAGGTTAAAAACTGTCAGGCTTCTCTGAAAAGGATCTGGTCCATCGGAGGTAAAAATGGTTGGTATTACGCTAACTGGCTATGGGCAATGAGAGGATTTCTTGACCAGCTTGCGGGTGGTGTTGGAATGCGCAGAGGAAGAAAAAGTGATATTGAAATAGTTTCGGGTGATACCCTTGATTTCTGGCGGGTACTTTTAGCAGATAAAGATGAAAAACGACTGTTATTGTATGCCGAAATGAAATTACCCGGTGAAGCCTGGCTGGAGTTCAAAATTGACGAAAATGATATTCTCACTCAAACTGCTACTTTTAGACCTTTAGGTGTATTAGGACGCTTGTATTGGTATGCAGTACTTCCATTTCACGGCTTTATTTTTAATGGGATGATTAATAAAATTGCCCGCTGATCGCAATTCAATGGTCCATCGACTGTAAAAAAGCGTTCAGATTCACCGCCTGTTTTCCAAGAGGATGCCTAAGAATCCCACGCGTTGAAGTCCTCCATTTTACAACATCCGGGTAATTTCCAATATATTATGGCTTCAAAATGGGGGAAACAAATCTTTATATCATGCCGGAGGTGAGCAACCAATTGATGTCGCCTATACAATAATTGCATTGAGCAAAATCTATATAAATTTTGGGGAGCCTTCTTATCGTAAAAGAATGGAGTCAGCATTCAGCTGATTTCAAGGCAATAATCATTAAAGCAAATCGTCTGCAATCCCTTTAGCGGAGTATTCCACATCGGAAGTGAGATCAATAATGTAAAACTCAACCTTGGATCTGAATCAAAAGAGTTATCTGATGGCAAGGCTAAGCCCCGGCAAACATGATTTATGAATTGAATCTGAAAAATGTTTCGAAACATTCAGGTCCGGAAAATCAATGATTACCGGGGGTGCATAATTGAAATGATTTGAAATTATTCAGCCCGCCAAATGCTCTTTATCCTCTTGAAGGGAAAATTCCTTGCAAACATATGATATGTTGAACCGGAGCTTCGTTTGCAGATTTTAGGGGTTCAAGGTTCGGAAGCGCAAATGTAGTAAGTCCATCACCACCAAATTGGCTGCCCAACAATGCAAATAATGCCTGATTCTGAGCAATTGAAAGTAAAGTTCCATCACAAAAAGCCCAGCCCTGAGGCGCAAAATTGCCTCCAAAAAGTTTAACAATTCCAATAAATTCGTCCATGATTTTAATTTAAGATTAAATAATTTAATTCTAAATATAAAAACAATATTGAGATCATAGCAGGAGCATAATTTATATTATTATTGGATGTATGCCGACATCCAGAACCGGGGCAGCAAATTTCAATTGCCAATGGCTATAAAAAAAACGGTAATAAACTATTTATGAAGGATATAGCAAAAAAATTTATCATTTTGGCTTACAGTCCAATCAGGGGATTAAATGGCGCTGCTGTTCCAGCTATTTTCAATTTCTGACCGATGAAGATTGACAATTTAATGGTGAAATCCAAATTGAACCAGAGGGATTAACAGATTCTTCTGGACTTTGCTGATAGCCATTAGGGCCATCCGAAATAGCTCGGTAATCACAAACATTGATAAAAATATTATAACTTAGATTGTTTAAAAGAGTATTACCTTCTAACCTGTAAATCTCTATCATGGCAAAATGAGTCAGCCTAATATTCTCAATAAATTACAAAATAACTTACTTGTTTACTTTATAAAATGGATAAGTCTATCAATAATAGTAGGCATTCTCACCGGGACAGTCTCCGCCATATTTCTGGTTTCTTTAGACTGGGTAACCAATCTTCGCGAAAATAATCTCTGGCTAATTGCATTTTTACCACTTGGCGGACTTATCATTGGCCTTGCCTATCACTACTGGGGAAATGATGTGGCAAAGGGCAACAATCAATTACTGGAGGAATTTCATAATCCGAAACAGGTGATTCCACTTAAAATGGCACCAATGGTTTTTTTCGGAACCTTAATCACACATCTTTTCGGGGGTTCAGCGGGACGCGAGGGAACAGCAGTACAAATGGGGGGAGCGATCTCCGACCAGTTCAGCCACTTATTAAAATTGAATGATCAAGACCGGCAAATTCTGATCATCATTGGTATCAGCGCAGGTTTTGCATCGGTATTTGGCACACCAATTGCCGGGGCGGTTTTTGCTCTTGAGGTACTGATCCTCAAAAAATATCGTTACGATGCTATTTTGCCAAGCTTATTGGCAGCATTGATCGCCGATTTTACTTGTACAGCCTGGAATGTTAGTCATACCCAATACAGTATTCCTTCTGTACCGGCAATGAATGCTGAAAACATTTTATGGTCAGCTCTGGCAGGTATAATTTTCGGACTTGCAGCTATGCTGTTTTCCAAAACGACTCATTTCTGGTCGGATATGTTCAAAAAAATTAACTATGCCCCGATCAGACCATTTATTGGAGGGATCTTTATCGCAGCAGCAGTGTGGATTTTAGGAAGTTCTAAATATATCGGACTTGGTATACCTATGATCGAAAGTGCATTCAAAATTGATCTAAATAGTTACGACTTTCTGCTAAAAATCTTGTTCACTTCATTTACGATAGGTGCAGGGTTTAAGGGAGGAGAAGTTACGCCATTATTTTTCATAGGGTCTGCATTGGGAAATGTACTGGTATGGTTTGTTCCCCTACCCTTAGCACTTCTCGCCGGGATGGGACTTGCAGCAATATTTGCCGGTGCAAGTAATACTCCAATTGCATCAACGATTCTGGGGATCGAACTCTTCGGGTTCGAAAGTATGTTTTATATTGGCATTGCCTGTGCTTTTTCTTATTTGTTCTCTGGCGGTACAGGCATATATACTTCTCAAATCAAAGGTGGACTTAAGCATATGATCTACAATTGGTTAAGTTCAAAAAAAATAGAAAATTAAATTCTCAAACCGAAGAACATTTTTTTCGTATATAGCCCTAGTCATCTTAATCGTTAAAAGACGAAACTTTTTCTTAATTTACCAAAACATTTACCAAATGTATCATGAAAAACCTGAGCCTGGATTCATACTCCGTGTATAAATTTGAGCATTTTTTCGAATTATCACCTGATTTACTCTGCATAGCAGGCTATGACGGGTATTGGAAAAGAATTAACCCCTCTGTTTCGCGTACTTTAGGGTATTCTGTCGAAGAGCTTACTTCAAGTCCGATTACAAGTTTTGTTCACCCTGAAGACAAGATAAAGACAGACGAATCCCGGGAGTATTTAACAGAAAGCAATCCACTGATAAACTTTGAAAACAGGTATATCACCAAGGATGGAAGAATAATCTGGCTTTCATGGACTTCAATGCCAGTTGAAAAAGAGAAACTGATCTATGCCATAGCAAAAAATATTACTTATAAAAAGAAAATTGAAGAAGAACGAAACCAGCATCTTGCGAATCTGACAAAGAGCCATCAGGACCTAAAACAGTTAAGTTATACCACATCCCATGACCTCAGAGCACCTATAAATAATTTACTCTCATTAGTGGGTCTTCTTGATGATTCAAAGGTCAGTGATCCTGAAATTCAACAATATTTAACTTTCCTGAAATCATCTGCTGAAAATTTAAGTGAGATCTTAAACAATTCCGTGGACGTTTTAACTCAAAAAGACCAATTAAACATCCAGATTGAAGAGCTGAACCTCAATCAGCATCTGAATTCTGTCTTATGTTCAATCCAATCGATCCTTCAGGGGTCTTATGTTAGGATAGAATCTGATTTTTCTGAAATTGAAACAATAAATTTCAATAAGAATTACCTGGAAAGTATATTGTTGAATTTGATTACCAACTCTATTAAATATGCCAGACCAGGTATCCCGCCAGTAATTTCAATTTACTCAAAAAGATTCAATGGAGCCAGGCAGCTCATTATTTCTGATAACGGAATGGGCTTTGACATGGAAAAAGTAAGGGATAAGGTTTTCGGCCTGAATCAAAAATTCCACGACCATCCCGACAGTAAGGGAATCGGTTTATATTTGGTCTACAATCACATCAACAGCCTTGGGGGAAGAATCTCACTGGATAGTAAGATAAATGAAGGTGCAATATTTACCATTACTTTTAAGGATTAGATTTACATTATTGGCCAATATCTGCTCCTAAATACTTCAAAAAGCCAATTTGCATTTGACCTTGAAACAGGTATATTTACCTGAGAGTTATTCAGGTCTGAATAATTTTCATAAACCTCGCTTCTGGCTGCATACACTGGATAGCTCCTATTGTATAAAGCATAGCCACTCCCGGGTTAACTTCACATTGAAAACCCTTTTCTGATTACAAATTGTCTTATTAAACAAAAATGAAGCAAAACGAATTTACCCCAAAGTTTATTTCCCTTATTCGTTCAGGTATCAATAAGCAACAGATCAGTAAAGATATTTTAGCCGGTATAATTGTAGGTATTGTAGCATTACCCCTGGCAATTGCTTTTGCTATTGCTTCAGGGGTTAGCCCTGAAAAAGGGCTTATTACCGCAATTATAGGCGGACTAATCGTTTCAGTCCTTGGAGGAAGCCGGGTACAAATTGGTGGTCCAACAGGAGCCTTCATTGTTATTGTATACGCTATTGTTCATGATCATGGGGTTGACGGATTAACAATTGCGACCTTTATGGCTGGCTTTTTGATACTGGGAATGGGCCTTGCAAAACTTGGCAATTATCTGAAATTCATACCATATCCGCTCATTGTTGGTTTTACGAGCGGGATCGCACTGATTATCTTCTCTTCTCAAATTAAAGACTTTCTCGGGCTTCCAATTGAAAGTTTACCACCGGATTTTGTCGATAAATGGCTCGTTTATGGTGATTATATTGGCCAGATCAACTGGATTGCCTTTGCCATTGCGCTGGGAACTGTATTATTATCCCTGAACTTTCACCGCATCAGTACAAAAGTTCCGGGATCAATTGTTGTTATCCTTTTAAGTACTGCGATTGTATATTTTTTCAAACTACCGGTTGAAACTATTGAAAGTAAATTCGGAGAGATACCAAACAAAATCTCGATGCCTTCTGTTCCGGGAATTGATTTTGCAACTATCAAACTGCTGATACAACCTGCTATTGCGATCGCCTTACTGGGAAGCATTGAGTCTTTACTTTCCGCGGTTGTGGCAGATGGTATGATTGGGGGCAGACACCGGTCAAACATGGAACTGGTCGCGCAGGGTGCTTCTAATATCTTTTCTGGATTATTCGGAGGTATTCCAGTTACCGGTGCAATAGCCAGAACTGCAACCAATATTAAAAATGGAGGCAGAACCCCAATTGCAGGTATTGTTCATGCATTGGTACTATTACTAATTATGCTTCTGCTTGCTCCGGTTGCCAAACTGATTCCCCTTTCATGTTTAGCCGGGATTCTTGTTGTAGTGGCATGGCATATGGGTGAATGGCATCACTTTATTTCAATGATGAGAAGTAACCGAATGGATTTGCTTGTGCTGCTCACTACATTCTTTCTCACCGTATTCTTTGACCTGATAATTGCCATTGAAATTGGAATGATATTATCCAGTTTTATATTTATGAAACGGATGAGCGAGGCAACCTCAATTAAGACTGCAGGAATTCTCATGGAACCAAAATCTGAAAATGAAGGAACACTGTTTGAAGAAGAACTGACAGGTATTCCAAAGAATGTTCTGATCTATGAAATTAATGGTCCATTATTCTTTGGCGCATCTCAAAAATTTCAGGAAGTGATCACAGATTTAAATAATCAACCAGAAATTTTAATTCTGAGAATGAGATATGTTCCATTTATTGACGCCACTGGTATTAACCGACTCAAAGAGATGTGTAAACAACTCCTTGGGAAAGGAACCAAAATCATCATTTCAGAAGCTAATCATGAGGTCAGACATGAACTATTGAATGCACAATTGTATTCAATTATTGATAAACATAATGTTGTTTTAAACATCAATGATGCCTTACAAAGGTCAAAAGAAATGACGGGAAGAAAAAAACAGGATAGAAAAACTTAAAAACTAACTACAGTATTTATTAAAGAATTTTAAGTTCAATAGATTGAATCACATTTTTAAATTTTTTGGTATATTTAATAAACAAAAACAAAAGATTATGAAAGCAAACATGGGCAATACCGACAAAATTATCAGAATTCTGGCAGCAATTTTAATCGGAGTTCTTTATTTCATGCAATTAATCTCAGGAACAGTTGCAATTGTGCTATTAGTTGTGGCAGCTATGTTTATCATTACCAGTTTTATGAGTTTTTGCCCATTGTATCTGCCTTTCGGACTATCTACTGTTCAAAAAGAGAAAAAATAGACAAAAAAGAATTAATTCCGGCCAAAATCGACAAAAATCTGCCCTTGATTGGCATATTATGTTTGATGGTGTAATGGAGAAATTCTGAAATTTTACCTATTCAAATTAATTTCACTGGCTTTGTCACAAGCCTTGATTTGATAATTTTGAAACAAAATCAATCTTTTTACGAATAAACCCAGAAAAACAGGCAAACAAAAGGCATTTATTTTATGAGCAGTAATCAGCATTTTTTAAGACTATGGGAAGAAGGACGAACGAGATTTTCAAAACTACTTATAGAAATAAAAGAAGAAGATTTAAAAAAAACTCTGCCCCCGGCTCCTAACTCTGCCGGCTTTATCATCAGACATATTGCTGATGTTGAACTTTTGTTTGCAAAAAATGTATTTAAAACAGAAGGTATTCAGGTCCATGCCCAAACCATAATTGACCAGCGTGACACAGGTGAATGGATCGATCTCAATGATTTGCTTGAATACAATCAAGAAGCTTATGAGGGGTTAAAAACAGCTATTTTAATTCAGAATGACGAAGCCTGGGAGGATCCGATTAACACAAAAGAATTTGGCACCAAAACCAAATCTGAAGCCCTTGGCCGCATAATTACTCATACTGCATACCATGCGGGACAATTGGCCCTGATTTTAAAATATGGCCATTGAACTTTGTCAAAACATCCTTAATTTGACTGAACACATATTTGAGCATTAAGAATTTCAAGATCATTTAACAGACAAATTAATGTATTCCAAAGAGATTTATGTCACCAAGATGTCGGGTGAGAGGGCCATATTTAACGAAGACAAGCTAAGAAATTCATTAAAACGTTCAAAAGCTGAAGAAGAGGTCATAGACAAGGTAATTGAAAAAGTGAAGACGGAATTGAGGGACTCCATCTCAACCAAAGAAATATACCGGATGGCTTTTTCTGAGCTTCGTAAGAATTCTTCCCAATCTGCTGCCAGGTATAAACTCAAACAATCAATACTTGAATTAGGACCTACCGGTTTTCCTTTTGAAGACTACATAAGCGAATTATTGAAATTCAAAAACTATCATACAGAGGTGGGAAATATAGTTGCGGGGCATTGTGTAAGCCACGAAATAGACATTATTGCAGAACGGGAAAATCGACATATCTTATTGGAATGTAAATTCCATAGCGATCAGCGGCGTTTTTGCGATGTAAAAGTACCTCTCTACATCCATTCGAGATTTATGGATGTAGAACAGGAATTAAAAAAGAAAACCGGTCATAAAGACACGATATTTATGGGTGGACTAGTTACAAATACCCGATTTTCGAGTGATGCACTTAAGTATGGCATTTGTATGGGAATGTATATGCTTAGCTGGGATTATCCAGCAGGGAAAAGTTTAAAATCACTGATTGACCAGTCGGGTTTACACCCTATAACCAGCCTTCTTACATTAAGTAAATTTGAAAAACAACAATTGCTTGATAAAGGAATTATATTGTGTAAAAACCTGATTGGCAAAGAAAAAATTCTGAAAGAAATTCAAATTTCAGAGCTGAGAATCAAAAAAATAATTTCCGAAGCAGAGGCAATCTCTAACCGTCTTACAGTATAAATCGCAGTATTAATTTATTTACTAATGATCCGCCCGTCTTCCATCTCTATGATCCTGTGCGTACGGGCTGCAAATTCATTGTCGTGGGTTACGATCAGTAAGGATTGATTGTATACTTCAGCCAGTTCCTGAAATACTCCGAATACTATTTCACTGTTTTTTTTATCCAGATTTCCGGTTGGCTCATCCCCCATAATTATCAGGGGATCATTGATCAGGGCACGGGCAATTGCCACACGCTGCTTTTGGCCCCCTGAAACCTGATTTGGCCTTTTCAAAGCTTCAGATTCTATTCCAAGTATTTTCAATTTTTCATAGGCTCTGTGTTCAACTTCTGCTTCTGAGTATTTTCCTAATTTCAAACCCGGCAGCATCACATTTTTTAAAACTGAGAATTCATTAATTAAATAATGAAATTGAAAAACAAAGCCTATTTTCTCATTTCTAACCATCGCAAGCTCGGCTTCCTTTTTGTTCCTCATACTTTCACCATCAATAAAAATATCTCCTTCATAGTCAGTATCCATAGTAGAAAGTATGTATAGCAAAGTCGATTTTCCACAGCCTGATTTGCCAATAACGGAAATGAAATCGCCTCTGTTGACAGAAAAACTAATTTCTTTGAGTACCTGATAGGTAATAGGATCGTGAAAGTACTTGGTAACATTTTTGGCCTCAAGAATTTTCTGATCCATTTTATTTTCCTCTTATAATAATTACAGGATCAATTTTACTGGCCTTCCGGGAAGGGAAATAACCCGCTAAATAGGTTGTAACAATCGAAAATACTGCTCCAATGATGTAAAATACAGGATTGTAGTTAACAGGATAAGTCTTTATTGTTGGCAATGAAGGTGTATTAAAAGGGACCTGATCTATCAAAGCAGAAAGACCGAAACCGAAAATCAGCCCGAGGATACCTCCGAAAATACCAATACTAAGCGCAATTGTAATAAAAATCCTGTTTACATCCTTTCCTGAAAAACCTGTAGCCTTCAATATTGCGATAGAATCCATTTTCTCATAGATCATCATATTTAAGATATTGTAGATACCAAAGCCAGCTACAATCAGCAAAGTAATTCCTACCGAATAAGAAATTATAGTTCTTACGGAGCTGCCGGTTTCAAATTGAGAATTGGCGGTTTGAATATCTATAGCCTCGAGATCGAATAAATCCTGGTACTCCAGAGCCATGGCCGGAGCCAGATTAATATCTTTCAACTTGACCTGAATGTCTGTGATATAGGAACCCGACTCTGCCAAAAGTTTCTGAGTGGTGGTGATCGATGAATAACTCTGAGTATTGTCAATATCCTGCAATCCGGATTGAAAATATCCTACGACCTTTAATGGCATCCGTTCTCCCCTGGATGTTGTTACCTGAATCACATCACCTATATCGGCAAGCATCTTTTCAGCCAATCCCTTACCGAGAATAATACTGTTTGGGGTATTTTTCAGATCCACATAATTCCCTTCAGTGACGTAGTTCTGGAATAAAAATAATTTATTCTCAGCTTCTACATCTATGCCATTTATTGCACCAGCCAGATCAATAGCACCAATATTATAAAATACCTGAGTCGTAATTTTAGGCGCAATACCAAGAATCCGATCATCCTTTTGCAGATAACTCATAATCGCAGCATTATTGTAAATTTCGAGACGCTCTTTTTTAGGCTTTACCTTGCCGATAAAATTATAATGATCCTTGAATTTTTCTGAAAGGCTAACTGGTTGCTGGTCTGAAGGTTTAATCTCATTATACATTCGGATATGTGCTGTTCGGTTAATTATTAAGCCATCAAGCAAATCATTTAATCCCGACATAAAGCTGAGAAGGCTGATAAACATCGTGATACTAAAGGTAACTCCTATTGCAGCAACCAAAGTTTGCTTCCAGCGGGCAAGCAATAATGATCGGGAAACGTTAGCAATTAGTTTGTAATTCATAATACAGGTTTAACCAAATCCTCACCTGGCTTAATGCCGGATAGAATCTCTACCTTTTGATAATCCTTCAATCCTGTTTTTACTACAACTGTATCCCCGCTGCCCTTGATCACCAGTGAGTCTTTTAATAAATAAGTTCTGGGAATAAGTAGTGCACCCGACTTTTCCTGAATTATAATATTAGCTTCAAAGGTGATATTGGGATAAATCCGCTCAGGCTTTTGAATAAATTCAGCCTCAACCATAAAAGTTTTATTTCTTTCATTCATCAGCGGATTGATACGGTTTACCACAGCCTCAAACACCTTACCTTTGTAACTATCAAGATTGACCAGTACCTTTTGTCCGTTTCTGACCAGAAGGATATCATTTTCATCTACCTGCATCTCCAGCGTAAACTTATCAGCAGAACCAATTACTGCAACCGGGGTTTGTGGACTAACTATCTCCCCTTTAAGTTTATAAATATTATAGACAATACCATTTATTTCACTTTTCAGAGTATAATCGTTAGCAAGTGTTTGAGAAATGGAGAGACTTTTTCGGGCCTGAGATGCAGAAAAATTAAGTTGGCGCTTCAGGTCATTATATCGGATCAATGCTGACTGATAGGTGTTTTTAGAGTTTTGCCAGGCCAGTTCACGCTGCTCCAGTTCAACCTTGGTCCCTACCTGCTGTTCCCATAGATTTTTCTGCCGGTAATATAAAGCGGAATCGTTTCTCAATTTATTTCCTGCAAATTCAATCAACGATGCTGCTTCATTAAGTTTACCCTGGTTCGCAGAAAGGGCATTATAATCGGAGAAAATTCTTGCATTTTCTGCATTAAGCTTCTGAACTTCATTGGAAATAGTCAAAATAGGATCACCCTTTTTTACTGTATCACCTTCAATGACAAAGATTTGATTGACTAATCCGCTAACTGAAGCGTAAGCCTGGTACTGGTCCTGACTTTTCAGTACTCCGGATGCATAAACTGATTGAGATATAGATTCAATGGTAGGCTTGATCGTTTCAACTGAATCTCCACAGGAAAAAAGGAATAATGATAATAAAGCTAAAAATCTGATTTTCATCGGCATAAATTATAATTACAAATTTACATTTTAAATGGGCATAAGAATATGACCCAAGTCTCTATTTATTTAAACTTAATATATTCTGGTTTGCTGGGACCCGAAGAATACCAGTGGGTTAAATAACAAGCCCTATATTTAGTTCTAATTGAAATACTATATCTTCATACCGAATAAAAAACAATATTAGTAAATGAATTGGCCATTAATTTTTCTGATAGTCTACCTGCTAATTCTGGCCCTGGTTTGCTTCCGGATTATTTATGATACCAGGACGAACGCCAAAAGTCTGGCCTACCTCTTATTTGCCATTTTTGTTCCGTTTTTGGGTATGATATTTTACTTCACGTTTGGTATAAACTACCGAAACAGGAGGATGTATAGCAAAAAGCTAACTGAAAACAGTGAACTATCCGATAAACTCCGTGAAAAAATCTACCAGTATTCTAAACAGACTTTTAATCTAAGTGATGCCACAGTTCAAAGTAATGAAGAGCTTGCAAACCTCCTTTTAAAAGATACCCTAAGTCCGCTGACTTCTAATAATACGGTCAAGCTAATGATTAATGGGGAAAATAAGTTCCCGGAAGTTTTAGAAGCTTTAAAAAATGCAAAAGATCATATACATGTCGAATATTATATATACGAAGATGATCAAATTGGCAGAGAGATCGAGAATATACTGATACAAAAAGCCAGGGAGGGAGTCCATGTCAGATTCATTTATGATGATTTTGGGAGCCGCGGTATACGGAAAACAATGGTACCCAGAATGATATCCTTAGGGATTGAAGCTTTCCCTTTTTTCAAAATTCACTTTATTACTCTGGCAAACCGGCTGAATTACAGGAATCATCGCAAAATTATTGTTATTGACGGAATTACTGCCTTTGTTGGTGGAATCAATGTCAGTGACAGGTATATCAATGATATCAAACAGCCCAACAAACTGTATTGGAGAGATACCCACCTACGTATTGACGGGCCGGGAGTGCAATACCTGCAATACCTCTTTCTCTGCGACTGGAATTTTTGTGCCGAGCTGAAGCTTGAGCCCAATGATAAATTTTTTCCGCCGCTAGAATCCATCCCTGTTAAAGGGAATAAAATTACCCAGATTGCAGCAAGTGGTCCGGATTCTCAAAGCCCAGTGATATTATACGCAACACTTCAGGCTATAAATCTTGCAAGCGAAGAAATTCTGATCACCAGTCCCTATTTTATTCCAAATGAAAGCCTGCTTGATGCACTCTGTATCGCAGCTTTGGGTGGTGTAAAAGTAAAAATTCTGGTACCTTATAAGTCTGATTCAAAATTTGTTGATTATGCTGTAAGATCTTATTATTCAATCCTTTTAAACGCAGGAATTGAAATTTTTCAATATACGAAAGGCTTTATTCACGCAAAAACAATGGTTTGCGATACTAAAATTGCCATGATTGGCACTGCGAATATGGACTCAAGAAGCTTTGATCTCAATTTTGAGGTTAATGCCATTGTTTATAATAAAGAGGTGGCGGATGAATTAGCTACAATATTTTATGATGATCTGAAGAATTCTGTACAATTGAATGAAACAGAATGGGCTAAAAGATCGATTGTTAAAAAATTCATGGAAAAAGCCGTCAGACTTTTTTCTCCACTATTGTAACTTCATTTACATTCTGACAGGGCCATAAATCCAATATAAATGACCCCCCTATTACAATTTTCCTCCGGGTCGATTTTTCCTCTTCCATATTTTAAAACGAAATTTGCTCATAAACGCAATGATGATGGAATTTCCTTCAAACCTTTTTGCCATGACAATTGCACTGAAATATTGAAAAAAAAAATGAAATGGAATTAGGACTCTACACCTTTGCTGATATGCTCCCGGATAATACATCCAGAAGTAAAAACACCTACCAGCGTATAAGTGATTTGCTTGAAGAAATTGAACTTGCCGACCAGCTTGGACTCGATGTGTTTGGCATAGGTGAGCATCACCGGCCTGATTATGCGGTATCATCTCCGGCTATAATTCTTGCGGCAGCTGCGGTCAAAACCAAAACCATTAAGTTGACGAGTGCAGTCACAGTACTTAGCTCGGATGATCCGGTAAGGGTATTTCAGGATTTTGCAACTATTGATCAGTTATCAGGAGGCAGGGCTGAGATCATGGTAGGCAGGGGTTCTTTTATTGAATCTTATCCTCTGTTCGGGCATAGCCTGCAGGATTATGATGAACTTTTTTCTGAAAAACTAGACCTGCTCCTGCAAATTAATCAGGCAGAAGTAATTAGTTGGAAAGGGAAACATCGCCCTTCCTTTGATAACCGAGGTATCTATCCCCGCCCGTACCAAGCCTCGCTCCCGGTTTGGATAGCTGCAGGTGGCACACCTGCTTCAGCAGTCAGGGCAGCTAATTTAGGGCTTCCACTCGCATTGGCAATTATCGGCGGTATGCCAGAACAGTTTGTCCCATTCATTGAACTTTACCGAAAAAGTTCAGAAAAGACCGGTAAAAACCCAGCAGAACTTCAAATCGGGATCAATTCACATGTTTATATTGCCGATAATTCCCAGCAGGCAGCAGATGAATTATTTCCTTCTTATGCAACAATGATGAACCGCATCGGACAGGAAAGGGGCTGGTCGCCTTTGAGCCGTCAGCAATTTGAATATTCACGCTCCGCTAAAGGGGCATTATTAGTCGGAAATCCGCAGGAAGTAATCGATAAAATCCTGTATGAACATGAACTATTTGGGCATACCCGTTTTCTGGCTCAGATGAGTATGGGAGATATGCCGCATAAAAACATTCTGAAATCGATTGAATTGTATGGATCGGTAGTGGCACCGGCAGTAAGAAAAGCCTTAGGCATATAACACTACATTTTCTTTTTCTCGACCAATTCATGATATTTCAGGTACTGAGGCAGGGCTGCTGAGCCATACCATTGAAATAGTTCAGCATCAAGCAATTTTGATTTAATAGCCGGATCTGAATCTACCAAAAGCCTGCCCTCTTCAAGATCAGGGGCGTTCAAAATAAAAATACCCCTGTAATTATGGTCATTTTTCTTCATCGGGCCGGCAATTATCAATTTTCCGGAATCTGCCAGGCGCTTAATATTTCGCATATGGCCCATGAACAGGCTATCGCTGATCTTTTTCTCAGGAGTATAGCTTCCTGTTTTAAGGATAACAAAAACGTACATTTTCATACCATAATCATCTCCGCCCAGAGATTCGGCTAAATCCTTGTCATATTTGGGATTATTACTTTGCCCGAAGGTAAACAATGCAGAAAACATGAAAACTGCTGTAAATAATGTGCTTCTCATATTTAAAAATTTAAGATTTTTGTAAACAGATCTGAATTATTTGGTATTCAAAATAATGTAATTTCAGATCAGACCCAAATCTTATTTCCTTAGAACATTAGACCTGATTAATAATTAAACAAAAAGATAATTATTATTGAATAATGAAAGAAATTAAAGCCATAATTAAAGCTTATAATGAAATGGATAAAGCCAATCAGCAAGCTGCATTGGCAACTGTTGTGCGGGTAGAGGGTTCTTCCTACAGGCGTACCGGAGCAAGGATGCTGGTAATGGATAATGGTACCTGGATTGGTGGAATCAGCGGTGGCTGCCTTGAAGGAGATGCATTAAAAAGGGCCCGTCTGGCGATTAATAATTCCCAACCAACACTGATCACCTACGATACCAGTGAAGATGATCCGCATCAGATTGGAGTCGGACTGGGTTGCAATGGAATTATCGATGTCCTTTTCTGCCCTCTGGATTTCAATGATCCGCAAAATCAGGTGGAGATCCTAAAATCATGTGTTCAGGAAAGCAGAGAAACTCATACACTGATAACAATTACAAGTTCAGGCGGCGAATGGCAATTTCCCAAAACCGGACAAATCATAAGATATGAAGGATCCGACAGTCTGAATATTTTTGGGGACAAAACTCTTGAAACTGAAATAGATAGGCAGATTCATCATCAGATCTCTGATAAGAAATCAGCTCCGCACAGCTTCCTGACTCAGGATGGCAGAAAAGCTGATCTATTTATTGAGATCTTACCCCCTGAGATCCATGTGGTTTTAATGGGACATCAATACGACGTTTATCCGATGAGCCGCCTGTTTAAAGAGCTGGGCTGGCGGGTCAGTATTGTTGCCGAATTGATTAAAGTCAATTCATTAATAAAAAGTATCTCAGATGAGATAAGACCACCCGCTGAATTCCAGGAATTAATATTTGACGAACATACCGCTATCATACTCATGTCGCATGACTATAAAACAGATAAAAAAAATCTCCCGAAAGCATTGAGCACATCCGCAGCCTATATCGGTATGCTTGGACCCAGGGTGCGTTCAGAAAGAATTTGGGCCGAATTGGAGCAAGAAGGAATAGCAATAACAGAAGGAGAAATGGCAAGAATCTATGCCCCGCTTGGTCTTGATATTGGAGCCGTTAATCCGGAGGAAATTGCCTTGTCACTTGCTGCAGGAATCAGGGCAGCATTTTCAGGAAGGGATGGCTGCTATTTAAGGGACAGAAGATCACCTATTCATCCAAGAAATTAGGATAAGATGTCAATAAAAAAGAGCAGCAGTAATTGCGCAATAATAATTCTGGCTGCGGGCCGGTCAACGCGATTGGGAAGTCCGAAGCAGCTCCTCTCATACCAGGGAAAAAATCTTCTTCAACACAGTATTGATGCTGCCCATGAAAGTCAGGCAGGGCCAATAATCCTCGTACTGGGTTCCGATATGGACGAAATTGCTTCTAATATTGATCCACTTCCTCTGACAATCGTTAAAAATCCGGACTGGGAAAGTGGCATGGCCTCATCTATCGTTACCGGAATAAATACACTGAAAAATTTGTATCCTGATGCTGATTCTGTAATCCTGATGGTATGCGATCAGCCATTTGTTAATGCAAGATTATTGAAAGACCTGATTAAAAAAAAGGAGGAAAAAGGCAGCTCTATTGTGGCCAGCAGCTATGAAAATATAAATGGTACCCCCGCCCTGTTTCATAAAAAGCATTTTAATGAACTTTCTGCACTGAAAGGTGATACAGGAGCCAGATATCTGATAAAAAAGTATCATGAATCAATGGAGTCAATTCCATTTGATCAGGGCAGTATTGATATTGATACAATTGAGGATTTTAGAAATTTACTGAAATAGCGTACTTTTAAAAATGCTGATCGATTCATTTGACCGGGTTCATAACTATCTGAGAATCTCTCTTACAGATAATTGCAATTTACGTTGCTTCTATTGCATGCCTGAGGAAGATTATGAATTCACCCCCCATTCAAGGCTGATGCAGCCTGCAGAAATTGAATCATTAGCTAAACTTTTTGTCGATAATGGGGTTAGTAAAATCCGTCTGACAGGGGGTGAACCATTGGTGCGTAAGGATGCGGCAGAAATCATTCTACGTCTGGCAAAACTACCCGTAAAACTCACACTAACTACCAATGCTACACGCCTTCATGATTTTGTGAATGTTCTTGAAGAGGCGAAAGTAAGTTCATTAAACATAAGCCTCGACACGCTCGACTCTGATAAATTTAACATCATTACCCGCAGAAACAGCTTTAAAACGGTCATGGACAACATAAATCTGATGATCAGAAAAAACTTTCATGTAAAGGTGAATGTAGTAGTTATGAAGGGTATGAATGACCATGAGATCAATGACTTTGTTGCCTGGACGAAAGATGTACCTGTGCATGTACGCTTTATTGAATTTATGCCTTTTGAAGGTAACCGCTGGACAAGCAATAAGGTCTTTACATGGAAAGAAATGCTGGAGGAAATCAGCCGGAAATTTAGTCCGGTAGCGCTCAAGGGTGACATCCATGACACAGCAAAAAAATACAGTATAGAAGGTCATAAGGGTACCTTTGCAATTATAAGTACAATGAGTTCCCCGTTCTGTGCTGGCTGTAACCGGATGAGGCTTACCGCCGATGGCAAAATGAAAAATTGTCTTTTTTCTCAGGAAGAAACCGACCTGCTTACTGCACTTAGAAATGGAGATGATGTTCTGCCTCTGATTCAGGGAAGTATCAATTCAAAAGCTAAAGAATTGGGAGGACAGTTTACCAAAGACTTTGAAAAAATTCATACCGAGGATCTTCATAACAGAAGTATGATTAGTATTGGTGGATAAGATTGTAGTTCCGATTGTTAATCCTTTAATTTTATAGAAATTCAAATTTGTTTAACAAATTCAAACGGAATGCGGGCAGAATTTATTGAGGTTTCTGAAGCAAAAAAATTAATCAGGGAAAACATTAAAAGCCCTGATCCAATAAAAGTTTCAATTTCGGCTGCTGTGGGCCTGATACTTGCAGAAGACATTTATTCATTAACCGATGTCCCTCCATTCAATCAATCTTCAATGGATGGATATGCCCTTAATTATGAAGGGTGGAAACAAAACAATACGCTTACAATTGAGGGTCTTGCCCAGGCAGGCCTTGCTGAACAAAATTCTTTGCAAGCAAATAATACCTGCCGGATCTTTACCGGAGCTGCTGTTCCATCAGGAGCAGATACAGTTGTTATGCAGGAAAAGGTTGAAATTCAGGACGGTAAACTATTAATTAAAGATAGTAAGCTTACAAAAGGCCAGAATGTAAGAATTCAGGGTTCTGAAGCAAAAAAGGGTGAACTCGCTCTTGAGAAAGGTTGTTTGCTCAATGCACCTGCGGTTGGCTTTCTCGCTGGATTGGGTATCCATGAACTTATGGTCCACCCTAGACCAACAATTAGCATCATCCTTACGGGCAATGAACTGCAGCAACCCGGATTACCCCTCTCTTATGGCCAGGTTTACGAATCCAATTCCTATGCGCTAAGCGCAGCAATCCGGGAATTGGGAATATTGAATGTAGATGTATTTTCAGCCGAAGATGATCTTAGCATTCTGACAGAAGTATTGGCAATTGCGATGCAACAAAGCACTCTGGTTTTATTGACAGGTGGGGTAAGTGTTGGTGATTATGATTTTGTAATTCCTGCAGCAGAAGCCAACGGAGTGGAACAGATCTTTCATAAAATCAGGCAAAAGCCAGGCAAACCAATCTATTTTGGTAAAAAAGAAGATAAGTATGTTTTCGGCTTGCCCGGAAATCCCGCTTCTGTACTTAGCTGTTTTTACGAATATGTCTATCCGGCAATTGCAGGATTAAGCAATCGGGAGAAGGACTTAATAAAGAGAAAGGCAATTCTGGAAACCGATCTGAAAAAACCTGCAGGCCTTACTCATTTTCTGAAAGCATATTATGACGGGAAAACCGTAAAAGATCTTAAAGCTCAGGAATCTTTCAGACTTAGCTCATTCGCAAAAGCCAACTGCCTGATCCAACTAGACGAAGATCGTACAGAATACAAGTCGGGGGAGGAAGTAGAAATTCATATTTTACCATCATTTTGACAAAATGGATAGCATTTATATTTTCTACATACTTCTTTTTATTGTTGCCTTCCTCTACTCCTCTGTAGGTCATGGAGGGGCAAGCGGATATCTGGCGCTCATGGCAATCTATGCGATTTCACCCGAAGTAATGAAGCCCACAGCACTATTGCTAAACCTTTTTGTTTCACTAACATCATTCTATCAGTTTTATAGGGGGAAACACTTCAAATGGAATATCTTTCTACCACTCGCTATTGCTTCGGTACCCATGGCATTTGCTGGTGGATTAATTAGTATAGATGCTGATTTTTATAAAAAAATCTTAGGATTACTCCTGCTCATTCCGGTAATTCGCTTCCTTTTCTTTGCTAATTTTCAAACCGATGATATTCGCAAAAACAGTCTTTTCCTGTCTATTCTGATTGGTGCATCTATTGGATTTTTATCCGGACTAATTGGAATTGGTGGTGGAATCATTCTCTCACCGGTCTTACTATTATTAAAATGGACCGATCAGAAACAAACCGCAGCAATAAGTGCCTTATTTATATTTGTAAACTCCTTTTCAGGTCTGGCGGGTCATTTGAGCAAAGGCATTCAATTCAGTCCCGATATGGTTAGTTATGTTGCCATCGCTTTTGCAGGTGGTTTATGCGGCTCTTATTTCGGTTCATTAAAATTCAATCAGAATATTTTAAAAAATACCCTGGCAATTGTACTTCTGCTGGCTGGAATAAAACTTATTTTTACATAATTAAATACGAATAATATGCAGGTACATCTTACTTTATTCGGGCAGCTCGCAGATATCACCGGAAGAACAGAAATGATACTTCATGATATCCCTGACACAGAGACAATGATTAAAACTTTGAATGAATTGTACCCTCCTCTTAAGAATGCTAAATATGCCATTGCTTTAAATAAAAAAGTGATCAAGGAGAATACTATACTTAATGGAGACAATAATATCGCATTATTACCTCCATTTTCAGGAGGTTAATTATGAGTAATCCATTCAGGAACGACAGATACCAGCGACAGATCTCTTTGAAAGAGCTTGGTGAAATTGGGCAACAGAAGCTAAAAGACGCAAAAGTACTGGTTATAGGAGCGGGTGGTTTGGGTTGTCCTGCCTTACTTTATCTCGCTGGTGCAGGTGTTGGAAGGATCGGAATAGTAGATTTTGACTTAGTTTCTCTAAGTAATCTACACCGCCAGGTTCTTTTCTCTGTTCATGATATCGGTCTTTCAAAAGCTCTGAGAGCCGGGGATGTTTTGGAACAGATCAATCCCGATATTGAGATCATCGTATTCAATGAAAGGCTCAGTAATGCTAATGCACTTGAGATAATCAAAGGCTTCGACCTTATTCTTGATGGCACTGATAATTTTGCGAGCCGCTATCTGATAAATGATGCTTGTGTTATTCTGAAGAAAACCCTGATTTATGGTTCAATATCCCGCTTTGAAGGCCAGTTAGCGATTTTCAATCATCCTTCAGAATCAAATATAGCAGTTAATTACAGAGACCTGTTCCCACTCGCTCCTTCAGATGGAGAAGTTTTAAACTGTGAGGAAGCAGGGGTAATTGGGGTACTTCCCGGAATCATTGGAACAATGATGGCCAATGAAACCATTAAACTGATTACCGGAATTGGGATTCCTCTGATTAACCGTTTGTTGACCTATAATTCTCTCAACAATCATTTTTTTGAAATGGAATTGCTGGCAATACCTGAAACTGCAAAAATGATTCCTGAAGATTCAGGAGCATTTAAGGCCTTTAATTATGATTGGTTTTGTTCCACTTCTTCAGCTTATGAGCTTAGTCAGGAAGAATTTAAAGAAATGAGGAAGAATAAAAACATCCAGTTTGTTGATGTTCGGGAATCTGGAGAAACACCTGAGGTAGAAAATTTTGATCATGTCAATATACCATTAAGTACATTAAAAGACCAAATACCGGATATTCAGGCTGAAACAATAATTCTTTTCTGTCAGAGTGGAAAACGAAGTGCAACTGCTGCCGAGATACTATCAAAACATTTTGGCAAGTCAAGAAAAATATTTAGTTTAAAAGATGGAATTGCCGGATGGCAGAAATCCAAATAATAACAATAATGTCAGAAAGAAAACCTAAAAATATCTTCCACCAGGGTGCAATTCTGCCAACATTCATTGCCGAAAGCATCCAAAAACACAGTACTCAGACCGCAATTGGTGGACATAGTATATTTTTGGGTCAGGTAAGGGCAGATGAAACCGGGAAAGGTAAAGTACGTGCCATTGAATTTACTTCATTTGAAGATATGGCAATTGAAAAAATGTATCTGATCAGGGAGAGTATTTTTGCCAAATACCCATTAACCTGTATGCATGTACATCACAGTCTTGGAGAGGTTAAGGCCGGTGAAATTTGCTTATTTGTATTTACCTCTTCAGCCCACAGAAAAGCTGCAATGGAAGCTTGTAATGAAACCGTAGAAAGATTAAAGGCCGAATTACCTATCTGGGGCCGCGAGATTATGGAAGATGATTCTCATCATTGGAAAATCAATAATTAAAATATGCAATCTACAGCATTGACTCCGCAGGAATATTTCGATTCTCTGCCGGAAGACAGGAAGGAAGGAATGAATTGCTTAAGAAAAGTAATTCTCGACAATTTACCAAAGGGCTTTTCTGAAGAAATGAGTTATGGTATGGTTGGTTATGTGGTGCCACATTCAATCTATCCTGCAGGCTACCATTGCAAACCCCAATTACCACTTCCTTTTATTAATATAGCTTCTCAGAAAAGTTTTATGGCATTTTACCATATGGGGCTTTATGCTGATGAAAATCTAATGTGCTGGTTTATGGAAGAATATCCGAAACATAATTCCGCTAAAAGTGACATGGGCAAAAGCTGCCTGAGGTTTAAAAAAATTGAATATATACCCTTTGATCTGATCGGGCAATTGGTTAAAAAAATCAGCGTGCAGGACTGGATTGAGATGTATGAAACTAACTTTAAGAATAAAGCGGTAAATAAGTTATAAGTTGTAGGTTTTAAGTTCCAAATTTCCTCTTTCCAAAAATTTACCAATTAACTATAATTGAATTAGTTAGCTGATTATCAACCCGATAGCTATCGGGTCTCAACTGTCAACTGTCAATTGATTAACCACATTCTCACACATCTCATGAGTCAGTAAAGCATCCTGCATACTGAATTGAGGTTTTGTACCATTTTCAAGTGCCTGGAGGAAATCCTGAATAATATTTTCAAATCCGCGTTTCGATAGAGTTGATTCCCAGTCGTTAATACCGCTTGAAATTCCAGTCTTCTGACGCATGGTGCTTAGATCAGTCATGTTAACAACAGTCTTCTTCTCCTCGCTGCTGAATACTTCAACCTTCTCCTCAAGCGTTCCCGAATCTCTATTCATAATTCCTATGGCAGTGGAACCATTTTCAGCAATCAGTTGAACCACGGCATGATTCAATAATCCGTTTCTTTTCATGCCTCTTACTATAATTTCTTTAAGTGGCATGGTAAAAAGATATCGCATGGTATCAATAACATGAATAAAATCATCGAAAACGAAAGTTCTTATGTCCCCTGGCAGGGAATGACGATTTTTTTGAAGAATGATCATATTCGGATTTTCAACCTTCTTAAGTTCCAGGTAGGCCGGTGCATATCGCCTGTTAAAACCAACCATAAGATTCAGTCCCCTGTTAGCTGCAAGATCGAGGAGCCTTTTTGAAGAAGCATAATGATAAGTGATAGGCTTATCCACATAGACATGAATATTATGCATGAGAAGCTGCTCAATGATGCTCTCATGTGATTCGGTAGAGGTATGAACAAAAGCACCTTTAATGCCACTTTCTAGAATAGATTCAAGGCTGTA
>Ga0123337_10002031_pt1 | contig 24029 bp, 22 predicted proteins | sample frozenSSSSmetaG_FD_89792 | JGI IMG/M metagenome (GOLD analysis project Ga0123337, IMG submission 89792) | Glacier valley bacterial and archeal communities from Borup Fiord, Nunavut, Canada, to study Microbial Dark Matter (Phase II) -... | ecosystem: Environmental > Aquatic > Freshwater > Ice >...
CATGCCGACCAGCACCCGAGCCAGCCAGGGCCGCAGCGTGCGGGCAGGGCCATTCTTCCTGGGCGCCAGCTGCCACACGCCGGCCCAGCTCACGGCCAGCATTAGCAACCCCATGCCGACCATGATGCGAAAGGCCCAGAACACCGGCGCCACCGGCGGGTGCTGGCCTTCAAAATCATTCAACCCCTTGATTTCGCCATTCAGGTCGTGCGTCAGGTACAGCGAGGCCAGTTTGGGAATGGCGATTTCATAGCGGTTCTCGCGCGCTTCGCTGTCGGGCAGCGCAAACAACACCGCCGGCGCGCCTTTCTGGGTTTCCCAGATGCCTTCCATGGCGGCCAGCTTGGCGGGCTGGTGCTCCAGGGTGTTGAGGCCGTGCAGGTCGCCGGCCACGATTTGCAGCGGAATCAGCACGGCCGCAAGGTACACGCCGGTCTTGAGGCTGGCCATGATCTCTGCGCCGCGCTCGTTGCGCAACCAGCGGTAGGCCGACAGGCCGGCGACCAGAAAGGCCACCGTCAGCCCCGACGCCAGCATCATGTGCGTGAAGCGGTAGGGAAACGAGGGGTTGAAGATCACCTCGAACCAGCTCGTGACATGGGCCTGGCCGTTGATCATCTCGAAGCCGGCCGGCGTGTGCATCCACGAGTTCAGCGCCAGAATCCAGAACGCCGACAGCGTGGTGCCGCCCGCCACCAGCAGCGTGGCCACCGTGTGCATGGTTTCACTGACCCGCTTGCGCCCGAACAGCATCACGCCCAGCATGGTGGCTTCGAGAAAAAAGGCGGTCAGCACTTCATAGGCCAGCAGCGGCCCGGCAATATTGCCCACTTTTTCCATGTAGCCCGGCCAGTTGGTGCCAAACTGAAAACTCATGGTGATGCCGCTGACCACGCCCAGCGCAAAGGTCAGCGCAAAAATCTTGACCCAGAACTGGTAGGCGTTCATCCAGTGCTGCTGGTCGGTCTTGACGAAACGCAGCTTGAAAAACAGCAGCACCCAGGCCAGCGAGATGCTGATCGTCGGGAACAGGATGTGAAAGGTGATGTTGGCCGCGAACTGAATCCGGGCCAGCAAGAAGGCGTCAAGTCCTTCCATGGTCAGCTCCGGTTTTCATTGGAAACAGGGTCAGGCAGCGGCAGATCGGGTGCGGCACGGCCCTTCAGGCTGGCCTTGACCGTGCTGGTCACCTTGTTCTTGACTTCGAGCAGCTTTTGCACCTTGGCGCCCATCTTCATCAGGCTGACCAGCGTGGCCGAGTCCATCTTCTGCACATCGGCGAGCCAGCCGGTCATCAGCTCGATCAGGTCGTGCATCTGCTTCATGCGGGCCTGCGCGTGGATGTCGTCGGGAGCCGAGGGCTGCTCCATCAGCGCGTCGCGCAGCATCGACAGCGTCGGGTCGATCTCGCGCTTGCGGCGCTCTTCGGCCAGCGTGCGGAAAATCGCCCAGACATCTTCCGGCGCCTGGAAATATTCGCGCCTGTCGTTGGGCAGATGCTGCAGGCGTACCAGGTTCCAGGACTGCAATTCCTTCAGGCCCATGCTGACGTTGGAGCGTGAAAAAGCCAGCGCCTCGCCGATTTCGTCGGCATTGAGCGCGCGCGGCGACACATAGAGCAGCGCGTAAATCTGGCCCACGGTCCGGCTGATGCCCCAACGGCTCCCCATCTCGCCAAAGTGAAGAACAAAACGCTGGGTCAGGGGAGCTAGGTTCATGATGTTGATGTATTGAAGCTTCAGGAATTACTGAAAGTTTAATAAATCACGGCCAAAAATTTCACCCGCGGGGTTTTGACCTATTCGCAATCAGGGAATACCCTGGGCGTGCTGCGTTTGACTTTCTGGAGCGCCGACGGCGGATCGACGTCCGGGCGCTGCAAGCTCCTGCAGCAAGCGCCCTGGCCGATGGGCGACCACTGACGGTGCTGTTAGCCAGGCGATCTCTGCCAAGGCACGCTGACGATGTACTCCAACTTATCCGCTCGGGGGACTATTGCGCATCGGTCGGAACAACAGGGGCCCAAATCACTGCGATTGATTCACAAGCCGACACGCCCTGACCGAACGAAGCCTGCTCAAGCCATCGGCTGGGGCCGGTCCCGGACTTGATCCGAGCTGCGGCGGCCTGCCTACATCGCCGCCACCTGCAAGGAGACTGTCATCCTTTTGACATGCTGCCAGGGAACAGTGGCCCCATGACTGATGCACTGACCCTTCGCCCGGCGATCGAGCCTGACCTGCCTGAGGTACTGCGCCTCTACGCCCAGCCTGACATGGATGACGCAGACATGCTTCCACTGGCGGATGCCAAGCCTATCTGGGCCCGCATGGCCGCTTACCCCAACTACAAGCTCTACGTCGCGCTACAGGGCACGCAGGTGGTCGGCACCTTTGCCCTGCTCATCATGGACAACCTCGGCCACCTGGGCGCGCCATCGGCGGTTGTTGAAGACGTGGCGGTAGACCCGGCCTGGCAGGGCCATGGCATCGGCAAGGCCTTGATGCGCCATGCGATCGCCTTAGCGGCAGAAAGCGGCTGCTACAAGCTCGCGCTGTCATCCAACCTGAAACGCGAGAAGGCGCATGCGTTTTACGATTCGCTGGAATTCGAGCGCCACGGCTACAGCTTTCGCATCAATATTTAGGTCGCGGCTTGAGGTAGCCTTCAAGGCCGCCGTCACCCTTGACCAAAATTGCTATGTATTCAGGCGCTTCTCACGCAGGTGCAACAAGGGCTGAAGGCCTATTTCCTGCATGAACCCGACCTGGCGGCGTGGAGTCAACGCGGTCTGGCTGGCCGCCGGATGACGGGAGCGCGTTTGACTTTCCGGAGCGCCGGCGGCGGATCGACCTCCGGCGCGGCAAGCTCCGGCTGCAGCAGCAGCAAGGACACGTCGGCTACCCCCGCATCCACCAGGCCCAGCGCCTCCGCCGCAGCACGGCTCACATCAATGACACGGCCAGGCGCAAACGGTCCACGGTCATTGATGCGGACATCCACTTCCCGGCCCAGCGCCTTGCTGCGTACCCGCACCACAGTGCCAAAAGGCAAGGTCTTGTGGGCGGCCGTCAGCGCATACATGTCGTAGGTCTCGCCGCTGGCCGTGAGCCGGCCATGAAACCGCGGCCCGTACCAGGACGCCTGGCCACGCTCGAACTGCCTGGCGGCCTCTCCGGTCAGCTGGTATTTGTCATCGCCCATAGGCTCGTCATCGCCCGCCAGGTCATCGGGCGTTGCCTTGAGCGTGACCCGGGCGACCGGCGCGGCATCAACGGAAGACGGCGTCAGGAACGTTAAAGGGCTTGGCGACTCAGGCGTTGAAGGCAGGCTGGTACAGGCTGCAAGCAGCGCCAGCAGGCCGGTGCTGATGGCCGCCCTGAAGATCCCCCCTGGCGTGACGTGACCAATCAAGCTGGCGTCAGGCGGCGAATGATCTCTGACGTCGCTCCGGCCTGGTTCATGGTGTAGAAGTGAATGCCGGGCACGCCCGCCGTGCACAGCTGCTCGCACAGGTCGGCCATCACATCCAGGCCAAAGCGCTTGATGGACGCCGTGTCATCGCCAAAGCCCTGCAGGCGCAGCCGAATCCAGCGCGGAATCTCAGCGCCGCAGGCGTCGCTGAAGCGCAGCAGTTGCGTGGAGCTGGTGATGGGCATGATGCCCGGCACCACCGGCACATCGACGCCCAGCCGCTGCACGTCATCGACAAAGCGGAAATAGGCATCCGAGTTAAAGAAATACTGGGTGATGGCCGAATTGGCACCGGCCTTGACCTTGGCCGCAAAGGCCTGCAGGTCGGCGTCAGCCGACTTGGCCTGCGGGTGGATTTCGGGGTAAGCCGCCACTTCGATGTAGAAGGCGTCGCCGGTTTCGGCGCGAATGAAGGCCACCAGGTCGCTGGCGTACTGGAACTCGCCGCCCAGCCCGTAGCCGCTGGGCAAATCGCCGCGCAGCGCCACCAGGCGCTTGACGCCCATGGCCTGCAGCGTGGCCAGTTGCTCACGCACCGCCGCTTTGGTCGCGCCCACGCACGAAAAATGGCAGGCCGCCGCCACGCCCTCGTCCAGGATTTCCCCGACCGTGCCAAAGGTGCCTGCCTGGGTGGAGCCACCGGCACCGAAGGTCACGGAACAAAACTCGGGCTGGTGCGCGTACAGCGCCTGGCGCGTCAGGCGCAGCTTGGCCGCGCCTTCGGGGGTCTTGGGCGGGAAAAATTCAAAACTGATGGGAACATTCATCGCAAGCCTCTCTCGTCACTCGTTCGTCAGGTTCTTGTTGCGTCGCTTGCTGCGGGCCGGGCCGTGCTGGCCGGCATGGGCAAGTTCGGCCGCTTCCGAGTCTTCGTGCGGCTCGCGCATCTCGCGCAGGGTGCTGCGCGGCAAGCGCTTGGGCGACTGCCGCTTGGGCACGGCGGCCAGCGGCTGGTCTTCACCGGCAGTTTCATGGCCTTTTTGCGCATGGATGAAAAACTCGCGGTTGCCGTCGCCGCCCGCAATCGGCGATTCCATCCACGCCTTCACCTCCAGCCCCAGGCCGGTGCAGGTGTCGCGCAGACGTTTTTCAACAAATTCGAAGTGCGCGGCGTCGCGCACAATGCCGCCCTTGCCGATCTGGCCGGGCTGCAGTTCAAACTGCGGCTTGACCAGCATCAGCAACTGGCCATCGGCTTTCAGCAGCCGCACCACGGCGGGCAACACCAGCGTCAGCGAGATAAACGACAGGTCGCCAGTCAAGAAGTCGAATTCCGGGTTGAAGTCGCCGTCATCAGCATCCTCGGCGCCGTCTTCGTCGGCGTTCAGCGCGCGGTGGTAATGCTCGGCCAGGTCGTCGGCCGTCATTGAGCGCGCGTTGACGCCCTCAATGCAGACCACGCGCGCATCGTCCCGCAGCGTGCCGTGCAGCTGGCCGTGGCCCACGTCCACGCCCACCACCTGCGCCGCGCCGTGCTGCAGCAGGCAGTCGGTAAAGCCGCCGGTCGACTGGCCGATGTCGAGGCAGCGCAGCCCCGCCACGTCCAGGCCGGTGCGGGCCAGCGCGCCTTCCAGCTTGAGCCCGCCGCGCGAGATGTATTTCGCCTCGCGGTTGTCCAGCACCTCCAGCTCGGCCGCGTCCGGCACCTCGTCGCCGTTTTTGACGACCTTCTTCCAGGCGCCTTCGGCCTCCACGCGCCACTGCACGCCGGCGGCAATCAGGCGCTGGGCCTGGGAGCGGGTGGTGGCAAAGCCATGTTCAACAAGGAAAAGATCAGCGCGCATAGGTAGAAGGATTCATGGTTGGTCTGACGCCTTCCCCCAGCGGGGGAAGAAGCTCGACATTAATAACGGTAGGCGTTGGCCTTGTACGGGCCGGCCTTGCTCACGCCGATGTAGGCGGCCTGCTCGTCGCTCAGTTCGGACAGCATCGCTCCGACCTTCTTCAGGTGCAAACGGGCGACCTTTTCATCGAGGTGCTTGGGCAGCACATAGACCTTGCCCACTTCGTAGTCGGCCTGTTTGGTGAACAACTCGATCTGGGCAATCGTCTGGTTGGCAAAGCTCGACGACATCACAAAGCTCGGGTGGCCGGTGCCGCAACCCAGGTTCACCAGCCGGCCCTTGGCCAGCAAGATAATGCGCTTGCCGTCCGGGAAGATCACATGGTCCACCTGCGGCTTGATTTCTTCCCAGGTGCAGCTTTCCAGCGACGCGACATCGATTTCGTTGTCGAAGTGGCCTATGTTGCAGACGATGGCCTGGTCTTTCATGGCCGCCATGTGCGCATAGGTGATGACGTTCTTGTTGCCGGTGGCCGACACGAAAATGTCGCACTTGTCGGCGGCGTACTCCATGGTCACGACCTTGTAGCCTTCCATCGCGGCCTGCAGCGCGTTGATCGGGTCGATTTCGGTGACCCAGACCTGGGCGCTCAGGGCACGCAGGGCCTGGGCCGAGCCCTTGCCGACATCGCCGTAGCCGGCCACACAGGCGACCTTGCCGGCGATCATCACGTCGGTGGCGCGCTTGATGGCGTCGACCAGCGATTCGCGGCAGCCGTAGAGGTTGTCAAACTTGGACTTGGTGACCGAGTCGTTGACGTTGATGGCGCGAAACGCCAGCGTGCCCTTGGCCGACATTTCATTGAGGCGCAGCACGCCGGTGGTGGTTTCTTCCGTCACGCCGACGATGTTTTTGAGGCGGCGGCTGTACCAGGTCGGGTCTTGCGCCAGCTTGGCCTTGATGGCGTTGAACAGGCAGATTTCCTCTTCGCTGCCGGGCTTGGAGATCAGGCTGGCATCCGTTTCGGCCTGGGCACCCAGGTGCATCAGCAACGTGGCATCGCCGCCGTCGTCCAGGATCATGTTCGGGCCTTCTTCGGGCGTGCCCTTGGCGCCGCTGAATTCAAAAATGCGGTGCGTGTAGTCCCAGTAGTCGGCCAGCGTTTCGCCCTTGATGGCGAACACCGGCGTGCCTTGGGCGGCAATCGCGGCGGCGGCGTGGTCTTGCGTCGAGAAGATGTTGCAGGAAGCCCAGCGCACGTCGGCGCCCAGCGCCTGCAGCGTCTCGATCAGCACGCCGGTCTGGATCGTCATGTGCAGCGAGCCGGTGATACGCGCGCCCTTTAGCGGCTGGGCCTGGGCGAATTCCTGGCGAATCGCCATCAGGCCAGGCATTTCGGTTTCGGCGATTTTCAGTTCCTTGCGGCCCCAGTCGGCAAGCGACAGGTCGGCAATCACGTAATCGGGATTCTGTACGGGTTTCAATACGGCGTTCATTTGGGGTTCTCCAAAATCAGGGGTCAAACTGGGCAAAATAGCCACGACCGCAGGCGTTGGCAGAAGGGAGTGTTGGGGCTCACTCACCCGGCCTAAGCGCACATGCGGGTGAGCGTGGTTGCAGATGAATGTCCTGAGCCTAGACCACATGCCGTGGGTTGCAACGCTCCTCAGGAACCCAATATTGTACCGAACACCGGCCATGCGTGCGAGAATTTCCCCGATGCAAGCACTGAACCACTGGAGTTTCCAGGCCCGTCGCGGCATCACCGGCGTCCTGACCGACATCGACGACACCCTGACCACGGACGGCGCCATCACGGCCGATGCGCTGGCCGCGCTGGCGGCCCTGAAAGCGGCCGGCCTGCATGTGATTCCCATCACCGGCCGGCCGGTCGGCTGGAGCCAGCCGTTTGCGCGGGACTGGCCGGTCGACGCGATCGTCGCTGAAAATGGCGCCGTCGCCATTTTCTTAAGCAAAAAAGGCCTGCAGCGCAATCAGGACGGGCGTGAGCAGCTATCAAAATCATATCAACAGGATGACGCCACGCGCGCCGCCAACTACGCCCGCATGCAGCAGGTGGCCAGGCGCGTGACGCAGGAAGTCGCTGGCGCGGTGCTGGCGCAAGACAGCCCGGGGCGCGAGACCGACATTGCGATTGACCACAGCGAATTCGTGCAACTGCCGCCCGACGCCATTGCACAGGCGGTGCAGATCATGCAGAGCGAGGGCATGAACGCCACCGTGAGTTCCATCCACATCAACGGCTGGTTTGGCGTGCACAACAAGCTGGAAGGCGCGCGCTGGATCGTGCGCGAACTGCTGGGCCGCGAGCTGGACGACGAGATGGCGCGCTGGGCCTATGTGGGCGACTCGACCAACGACCAGCTGATGTTTGAAGCCTTCGACAACTCGATCGGTGTGGCCAACGTGCGCCGCTTTGAAGCGCAACTGACGCACAAGCCGCGCTACATCACCGACGGTGAGCGCGGCGCGGGCTTTGCGGAAGTGGCGGCGGCCTTGCTGGCCGCACGCGCGGGCTGACCGCGCGCCGGCTCAGGACGGCTTGGCCAGACCGAGCTTTTCGACCAGCGCCTTTTCGCGCAGGAAAGTCTCCTGGGCAAACCGGGTGTACGCCGCGCTGCCCATATAGATAGGCACCATGTCGTAGCGGGCCAGCGCGGTTTTGTAATTTTCCTGCTCCATCGCCTGCTTGAAGGCGTCGTGCAGGCGCTTGACCACGGCGGGCGGCGTGCCCTTGGGCGCACCAATGCCAAACGGCGAGTTCTGCACGATGTCGAGCCCAAGCTCCTTGAGCGTGGGCGCGTCCGGAAACTTGGCCAGCCGCGTCTCACCCCAGGTGTTGAGCACGCGCAGCTTGCCCGCTTCCACCTGCGGCGCAAAGCCGGTGGAGTCGGCCGCCGCCATGATGTTTCCGCCCAAAATCGACTGCATCAGGTCGGCGCTGCCCTTGTAGGGAACATGCAACAGGTCCAGCCCCAGCTTTTGCGCAATCAGCTCCATGGTCAGGTGCGGGCTGGTCATGGTGCCGGTTGAGCCGTAGCTCAGCTTGCCGGGGTTGGCCTTGGCCCAGGCGACAAAATGGGTCCAGGTCTTGAGCGGCGAATCGGCCGGCACCACCACGCCAAACGCGTAGCCCGTCACATTGACCACGTAGCTGATGTCCTTGACCGGGTCCCAGCTGATCTTGGTGGTGTAGGGCAGGCGAAAAACGCCCAGCGGGATCTGCCCCACGGTGTAGCCATCGGCGGCCGAGGTTTGCAGCTGCAGGGCCGGCAGCGTGCCGCCGGCTCCGGGCTTGTTTTCCACAATCACCGGCTGGCCCAAAATTTTGGAGGCGTTGTCGGCCAGCACCCGCATGGTGATGTCGGTCGGCCCGCCGGCCGGAAAGGCGACGATGAGCTTGATCGGCCGGGCCGGAAAGCTTTGCGCCTGGGCCGCGCCCAGTGGGCCCAGCAGCGGCACGGCCAGCGCCGCGGCAGATTGCAGTAAATGTCGGCGTTGCATGAAAATCTCCTGAAGTGGTGACGCACGGGTCAAACCGCTATCTTGCGCCATGCGGGCGTCCGCTACATCAGGGCAACACCTGACAGCCTGTCGCGTCGGCGTCAGGGCGCTCGCACACCGGGCAGGTCAGCGCGCGTCAGGGACGCCCAACGCGGTCCGGCTGCGGCGACAGACAGCCGCAATACTTTCCATCCGCAAGCACTTTGCGCCACACTTTCGTATACGATATATCACTTATGAAACAGCACACCACCCTGCCCTGGCTGGCCGAATCGTCGGCCGACCGCCTCACCGACGTGCGCGACACCTCCCTGGCCAAGCTGGTGCGTGACGACATGCTGGCGCTGATCCTGAAAGGCGTGCTGATCCCGGGGCAGCGCATCAATGAGCCCGACGTGGCGAGCCGGCTCGGGGTCTCACGCGTGCCGGTGCGGGAAGCCCTGCGCGAGCTGGAAAGTTCGGGCCTGGTGGTCGCGCGCAAGCACTCGGGGGTATTTGTGCGCCAGCTGGCCGCCCCTGAAATCCGGGACCTCTACCAGATGCGGGGCCTGCTGGACGGCTTTGCCGGACGCCAGGCGGCGCAATTGCCCGAGGCTCGCAAAACCGCTTTGCTGGCGGTACTCGGCGACTCGGTGGAAGCCATGAAGGACGCCGCCAGCCGGCTCAGCGTGCAGCGCTATTACAGCGAAAACCTGCGCTTTCACTGGGCGATTGTGGAAGCCGCCGGCAACCACACCCTGACTGAAACCTACCGCGGCATTGTGCAGAAGCTGCATCTCTCGCGCCTGAAGAACCTGTCGCATGACATCGGCATGCAGGCCTCGATCACCGAGCATCAGGAAATTGTCCAGGCCCTGCGCAACGGCGATGCCGCGCGCAGCGAAGCCCTGATGTCAAGCCACGTCGGCGTGGCGTTTGAGCGGCTCACCCGTTCAACACCGCCCCAGGAACCCGAAAAAAACATCCCCGGCAAATAGACCATTACAGGAGACAAACCATGAAACGACGTACCCTTCTTCAAGCCGCCCCTGCACTGCTGGGCCTGAGCGGCCTGGCCCAGGCCCAGGCGGCCTACCCGGCCAAACCCATTCGCTACATCGTGCCAGTGGCGGCCGGAGGCGGCAGCGACATGGTCGGTCGCACCTTGACCGAGCGCTGGGGCCAGGTGCTCAAGCAAAGCTTCATCGTCGACAACCAGGGCGGCGGTGGCGGTGTGATTGCCTGCCAGACCACGGCCCGCGCCGCGCCCGACGGCTACACCCTGATGCAGGGCTATGTCGCCACCCACGGCACCAGCCCGGCCACCCGCAAACTGCCTTACGACGCGATCAAGGACTTCACGCCAATCGGCATGATTGGCGGCACGCCCAATGTGCTGGTGATCGATGCCAAGCTGCCGATCAGGACGGTCCAGGAATTCGTCGACTACGTGCGCAAGAATCCCGGCAGGATCAGCTACGGCTCGGCCGGCCAGGGCTCGCTGACGCACCTGACCATGGAGCTGTTCAAGATACAGATCAATTCGTTCATGGTGCACATCCCCTACCGCGGCGTGGCGCCGGCCTTCACCGACCTGATAGGCGGCCAGACCCAGGCCATGTTCCCCGGCCTGGCCGCGGCGGTGCCGCACATCCGCTCCGGCCGGGTGCGCGCGCTGGCGGTCACCGGCCTGCAGCGCCACCCGCAATTCAAGGACGTGCCGACGCTGGACGAGTCCGGCTTCAAGGGCTTTGAAGCCCAGCAGTGGTACGGCGTCGTGGGGCCGGCAGGCATGCCGCCGGCCATCGTCAAGCAGCTCAACGAGACGCTGGCCACGGTGCTGAAGGCGCCCGACATGCGCGACAAGCTGTCGGTCGAGGCGATAGAGCCGACGATCATGACGCCTGAGCAATTTGGCGAATTCATCAAGGCCGACATTGCCCGCTGGACCAAGGTGGCGCGCGAGCGCAACATCCAGCTCGACAGCTGAGCCCCTAAATATTTGATAAAAAATGGCTGTAGCGCTTACACATAAAGCGCAGACAGCTATTTATTCAATAGCACTTTTAAACCTGTGGCACCCCCGTGCCGAAAGACCCCATGGCCCGTAATACCCAGGTCGCCGCCGACCACAACGCCCCGCCCGTCACGCAGATCCTGGCCCAGTTCATCGCCACCCACCCCGGTTATCTGGCCGGCGGCTGGAGCGCTGCCGTCGACCACGAGGCGCACCGCACCTTCATGAACTGGCTGGGCTGCGCCGTGGGCGCCGCCCACCATGAAGCGGCCGGCGCCGCGCTGGCCGCCGTCAACATGCTGCAGCCCGCAGCGCAGGCCACGTTGCCCGGACGCAGCGAAAAGGTCGACATGGCCAGCGCCGCGCTGATCAACGGCATCACCTCGCACACCTTTGACTTTGACGACACCCACCTCAAGACCATCATCCACCCCGCCGGTCCCGTCGCCTCGGCCGTGATGGCGCTGGCCGAACACACCGGCGCCAGCGGCCGCGCGCTGATCGACGCGCTGGTGATCGGCATCGACGTGTCGTGCCGCGTCGGCAACGCCATGTACCCCGACCACTACGACCGCGGCTGGCACATCACCGGCTCCACCGGCACCCTGGGCGCCGCGGCCGCCTGCGCCCGCCTGCTCGGGCTGGACAGGCAGCAGACCGCGATGGCGCTGGGCATTGCCGCCTCGCAACCGGTCGGCATGCGCGAGCAGTTTGGCACCATGACCAAGCCCTTTCACCCGGGCGCCGCGGCCCGCGCCGGCCTGATGTCGGCGCTGCTGGCCAGTAAAGGCTTCACGGCCAGCCCCAAGGCGCTGGAAGCGCCGCGCGGCATGATGCAAACCGTGTCCACCAAGAACGACTGGACCGAAATCACCTCTGAACTGGGCCAGCGCTTCGAGATTTCCTTCAACAGCTACAAGCCCTTTGCCTGCGGCATCGTGATTCACCCCAGCATTGACGCCTGCGCCCAATTGCGTGCCCAGGGCGTCAGGCCTGAGCAGATCGAGCGCATCGAGCTCAAGGTGCACTCGCTGGTGCTCGAACTCACCGGAAAAAAGGAGCCGGTGGACGGCCTGCAGGCCAAGTTCAGCGTCTACCACGGCTGCGCCGCGGGCCTGACCTTCGGCTTTGCGGCCGAAGACGAGTTCTCTGACGCGGTGGTCAACCGCCCCGACATGGTCGCGCTGCGCCGCAAGGTGGTCGCCACCGTGGACGACGCCATCGACGAAGCCAGCGCCGACGTCACCGCCGTGCTGCTCGATGGCCGCCGGGTGCATGTGTTTGTGGCGCATGCCATTGGCTCGCTCGAGAACCCGATGACCGACGCCCAGCTGGATGCCAAATTCCATGGCCTGTCAGATCCCGTGCTGGGCGCCGCCAAAACCACGGACCTGATTGCGGCCTGCTGGTCCGTCAGCCAGGCGAGCGACGTGCGCGCCCTCGCCGCCTTGACCCAGCCATGACCCAGTTATAGCCGCCTCCCGGCCCCTCATCGTCGTCCTGAACGACGCTGAAAGGGCTGGGCGACTGGCAGGCCGTTGATGCAGCGGCCAGCCTCACGCTAAAAAACCTCGGTATCGACCTCGCGGTTGCCCTGTTCGTTGTAGCGGCTGCCGGCCACGGTGTTTTCATTGACCAGGGCGTTGAGCCGAGCCATCACGTCGGCGTCGAGCTTCACATTCACGGCGCCCAGGTCGTCCAGCAAATGCGCCACGCGGGTGGTGCCGGGAATCGGAATGATGTGTTCGCCCCGGTGCAGCAGCCAGGCCAGCGCCAGCTGGGCCGGCGTGCAGCCGACTTCTTGCGCGATGGCCTGATAGGCCGGCAACAGCTTCAGGTTGGCGGCATAGTGGTCGGACGCAAAGCGCGGCATGGCACGGCGTATGTCCTTGGCGTCGAGCGCGGCCACATCGATTTCACCGCACAAAAAGCCCCGCGCCACCGGGCTGAAGGCGACAAACGCCACGCCAAGTTCGCGGCAGGCATCAAGCACGGCAATCTCGGGGTTGCGCGTCCACAACGAATACTCGGTCTGCACGGCGGTGATCGGATGCACCGCATGCGCGCGGCGCAGCGTGGCGGCCGACACTTCGCTCAGGCCAATGGTGCGGATCTTGCCGGCAGCGACCAATTCACTGAGCGCGCCCACACTGTCTTCAATCGGCACCTGCTTGTCCCAGCGGTGCAGGTAATACAGGTCGATCACGTCAGTCTGCAGGCGCTTGAGCGCTGCCTCGCAGGTGGCACGAATCGTCTCGGGCCGTCCGTCAATCACGCGCACCAGTTTGCCGTCGCCGGCCACGTCGACGCCGGTCATGCCGCACTTGCTGGCCAGCGTGAACTTGTTGCGGTGTTTGCCCAGGACCTTGCCCACCAGCGTTTCGTTGGCGCCAAAGCCGTAGAGCGCGGCGGTGTCGAACATCGTCACGCCCGCATCCAGCGCGGCCAGCAGCACGCGCTCGCCCTGCTCGGCCGACACGGGCGCGCCGTAGGCATGGCTGAGGTTCATGCAGCCCAGGCTGATGGCGGAAACCTCAAACGGGCCTAGTTTTCTTGTTTGCATGGTGATGACCTTGTAGAACGGAGAAAGGGGTCAGCGCACATCGCCGCGTTGCAAGGCGAGTGGCCAGACCCCTGTTTTTCGGGAGGGTGATGGCGAATCAGGCGCTGGCGTTCAGCTGCTGCTCCAGCTGGTGCAGCACCTGGTAGCAGGCAAAAACGCTGGCCACGCTGGAGTTGGGCTCGCGGCCCTCCTGGATGGCGGCAAAAAACTCGCGGTCCTGCAGTTCGATGCCGTTCATGCTCACCGCCACCTGGCTGACGTCGATTTTTTCTTCCTTGCCGGTGAACAGGTCGTCGTAGCGGGCCAGGTAGGTCGCCGTGTCGCCGATGTAGCGAAAGTAGGTGCCGAGCGGGCCCTCGTTGTTAAAGCTCAGGCTCAGCGTGCAGATCGCGCCGTTGGCCGCCTTGAGCTGGATCGACATGTCCATCGCAATGCCCAGCACCGGGTGAATCGGCCCCTGCAGGGCATTGGCCTGCACGATGGGGCTGTTGCACTGGTAGGCAAACAGGTCCACGGTGTGGGCCGCGTGGTGCCACAGCAGGTGGTCGGTCCAGCTGCGCGCCTGGCCCAGCGCGTTGGTGTTGGTGCGGCGAAAAAAGTAGGTCTGCACATCCATCTGCAGGATGTTGAACTTGCCCGCCGTGATTTGCTGGTTGACGTACTGGTGGCTGGGATTGAAGCGGCGGGTGTGGCCGCACATGGCGACCAGGCCGCTGCTCTTGGCCAGCGCCACGACATCCTCGGCACCCTTGAGCGTGTCGGCCAGCGGAATTTCGACCTGCACATGCTTGCCGGCCTTCAGGCAGGCCAGCGTCTGCTCGGCATGCATTTGCGTCGGCGTGCAGAGGATGACGGAATCGACTTCAGGCAGCGCCAGCGCATCGGCCAGGTCGGTGGAGACATGCCCAATGCCGTATTTGGCAGCGACTTCCTTGGTTTTTTCCAGGTCGCGACTGATCAGCGAGACCACTTCGACGCCGGCAATGTTCTGGATGCCGTCTAGGTGCTTGATGCCGAAGGCACCGGCCCCCGCCAGGGCGACTTTGATGGTTTTGCTCATTTAGGTGTTCTCCAGAATCAGGTGGCCGACGGCCGTGTTGGATGCGGGGACATGGTAAAAACGGTGCTTTACGCTGACTGGATGGGCGTTAGCAGCTACATTTTTCGTAGTATCCGGCGCTGCGGCGCCCAGCGGGGCCGGGTCCACATCGTCCATCGCGCCACGGGCGATCAGCCACATGACGAGCTCGATGCCTTCGGAGCCGGCTTCGCGCACATAGTCGATGTGCGGCACGCTGGCCTGGCCTTCGGGGTCGGCAATCAGCCGGTCGAGAAAGGCGTTGTCAAACTCGCGGTTGATCAGCCCCGCGCGCGGCCCCTGCAGCTGGTGGCTCATGCCGCCGGTGCCCCAGATCTGCACGTTCAGCGGCTTGTCAAACGACTCGATCGCCTTGCGGATCGCCTTGCCCAAATTGAAGCAGCGCTTGCCCGAAGGCACCGGGTACTGCACCACATTGACGGCGAACGGAATCACCGGGCAGGGCCAGGCTTCAGGCTGGCCGCACATCAGTGACAGCGGCACGGTCAGGCCGTGGTCCACGTCCATCTTGTTGACGATGGTGAGGTCGAAATCATCCTGGATCACCGACTGCGCAATGTGCGCGGCCAGCTCGGGGTGGCCGATCACGGTCGGCACCGGGCGCGGACCCCAGCCTTCGTCGGCCGGCTGGAACTCGGCCGCCGTGCCAATGGCAAAGGTCGGGATCATGTCCAGGCTGAAGGCCGTGGCGTGGTCGTTGTAGACCAGGAAAATGACGTCGGGCTGGTTGTCCTTCATCCACTGCTTGGAATACTCGTAGCCCTTGAACACGGGCTGCCAGTAGGGCTCGTTGCTTTTGCCCAGGTCCAGCGCGGCGCCAATGGCCGGGACGTGGGAGGTGTAGACGCTGGCGGTGATCTTGGCCATTCAGGTACTCGCTTTCTGATTCGATTTGCCCTGGGGCTGGTGCTGGGCTTGCGCATCGCCGTCTTCGCCGACCACGCGGTTGCCTTCGGCGGAACGTCCGCCAGCGATCATCATGTCGCGGTATTCCTCTTCGGTCATGCCGGTCATGCTGCCGGCCATCTGCTGAAAGCTCTTGCCGTCGGTCGCGCCTATCTTGGCCAGGAAATAGATGTTGCCGCCCAGCGCAATGCAGCGGTTCAGGTCTCTAGCCAGCACGGCCAGCTTCTGGTCTTCGGTCATGGCCCACTCGTCGAGGTAGGCGCGCTCGTCGGCCTTGAAACGCTCGCGGTTTTCGGCCTTCATCAGCGACATGCAGAACTGGTTCAGGTGATAGCCCTTGCGGGATTGCTCGGCATCAAAAATCGTGGTGCCGGGTACGTCGAGGTAGTTTTTTTGGAGTGACATATTTCAGCCTTTCACTTCTTCGGGCCAATACAGGCGCATCGGGTTGTCGACCAGCAGCTTGTGCTGCAGCTCGGTCGTGGTGGCGATGTGCGGGATGAAATCGACCAGCAAGCCGTCATCGGGCATGTGGTCCTTCAGGTTGGGGTGCGGCCAGTCGGTGCCCCAGAGCACGCGGTCGGGGAACTCGTCGACGATGCGCTTGGCGAACGGGATCACGTCCTGGTAGGCGTTTTGTTCGCCACTCAAAGCCTTGGGGCCGGTGACCGACAGCCGCTCGGGGCAGCTGACCTTGCTCCAGACGTTGGGGTGTTCGCGCATGAACTTGACGAACAGCTCGAATTCCGGGCCATCGACCGGCTGGCTTACGTCGGGGCGGCCCATGTGGTCCACCACCACGTCGGTCGGCAGCGTGGTGAAAAAGTCCCACAGCTCGGGCAAATCAACGGCCTCAAAGTAGATCACCACATGCCAGCCCAGCGGCTTGATGCGGTTGGCAATTTCGATCAGCTCTTCCTTGGGCGTGAAATCGACCAGGCGCTTGACGAAGTTGAAGCGCACGCCGCGCACGCCGGCCGCGTGCATGGCCTGCAGTTCTTCATCGGTCACCGTGCGCTTGACGGTGGCCACGCCGCGCGCCTTGCCGCCCGAGTTGACCAGCGCATCGACCATGGCGCGGTTGTCGGCGCCGTGGCAGGTGGCCTGCACCACCACGTTGCGGGCAAAGCCCAGGTGGTCGCGCAGCGCGTAGAGCTGGGCCTTGGACGCATCGCAGGGCGTGTACTTGCGCTCGGGCGCATAGGGAAACTCGGCGCCGGGGCCAAACACATGGCAGTGCGCATCGACCGCGCCCGCAGGCACCTGAAAGCGCGGTGTGCTGGGGCCGGTGTACCAGTCGAGCCAGCCGGGGGTTTTGGTGAATTCCATGGGGTTTCTTTCGCGGTTCAGTCGATGTACTTGAGGCCGGCTTTTTCAAGCGGCTCGCGCATCTTGTACATGTCCAGGCCCAGCACGCCGGCGGCGAACTTGGCGCGTTTTTCGCCTTCAAAGCTTTCGCGCGCCTCGGCCGCGTCCGCCACCTGCTGGGCGATGGCGGCGGGCACGACGACGATGCCGTCGGCGTCGGCAATCACCACGTCGCCCGGATTGACCAGGGCCCCGGCGCAGACCACCGGAATGTTGACCGAGCCCAGCGTCGCCTTGATCGTGCCCTTGGCATGGATGGCGCGGCTGAACACCGGAAAGCCCATCTTCTCCAGCTCGTCCACGTCGCGCACCCCGGCATCGATGATCAGGCCCATGGCGCCGCGCGCCTGAAACGAGGTGGCCAGCAGGTCGCCAAAAAAGCCGTCGAAGTTGTCGGTGGTGCAGGCGGCCACAGCCACGTCGCCGGGCTGCAGCTGCTCGGCGGCCACATGCATCATCCAGTTGTCGCCGGGCTGCAGCAGGATGGTCACGGCCGTGCCGCACATCCGGGCGCCTTTGTAGATCGGGCGCATGTAGGGCTTCATCAGGCCGACGCGGCCCATGGCCTCGTGGATCGTGGCCACGCCGAAGCGCGAAAGTTTTTCAACGGCGGCCTTGTCGGCGCGCACGATGTTGCGTTTCACAACGCCCAGCTGGTTCAGGTTCAAGCTCATGATTTATTTGCCTTTCAGTTTGAGCGCCGCATCGAGGCGCGGGAACACGCGGCGGGCATTGCCTTCGTAGATCTGGAAGCGGTCGTCGTCACTGAGGATTTTTGACGATTCGATGTAGCGCTTGGTGTCATCAAAATAATGGCCGGTTTCGGGGTCAATGCCGCGCACGGCGCCAATCATCTCCGAGCCAAACAGCACGTTCTTGACCGGGATCACGGTGTTGAGCAGATCAATGCCGGGCTGGTGGTAGACGCAGGTGTCAAAGAAGATGTTGTTCAGCAGATGCTCGCCGAGCAGCGGCTTTTTGAGTTCTTGCGCCAGCCCACGGAAACGGCCCCAGTGGTAGGGCACGGCGCCGCCGCCGTGCGGAATCAGGAACTTGAGCGTCGGGAAGTCCTTGAACAGGTCGCTGGTCAGGCACTGCATGAAGGCCGTGGTGTCGGCGTTCAGGTAATGCGCACCGGTGGTGTGAAAGCAGGCGTTGCAGCTGGTGGACACATGGATCATGGCCGGAATGTCGTGCTCGACCATCTTTTCATAGATCGGATACCAGTGCCGGTCGCTCAGGGGCGGGCTGGTCCAGTGGCCGCCCGACGGATCGGGGTTCAGGTTGATGCCGACATTGCCGTATTCCTTGACGCATTTTTCAAGCTCGGGAATGCAGCTGGCCGGGTCCACGCCGGGCGACTGGGGCAGCATGGCGGCGGGAATGAAGTTGTCGGGGAAGAGCTGGCTCACGCGGTAGCAGAGCTCGTTGCAGATGGCGGCCCAGGTCGCGGACACATTGAAGTCGCCGATGTGGTGCGCCATGAAGCTGGCGCGCGGGCTGAAGATGGTCAGGTCGGAGCCGCGCTCTTTCATCAGGCGCAGCTGGTTGTTCTCGATCGACTCGCGCAGCTCGTCGTCGCTGATTTTCAGGTCAGACACCTTGGGCATCATCGCCGGGTCCTTGATGCCGGCAATCTGCTGGTTGCGCCAGTTTTCCAGCGCTTTGGGGGCCGTGGTGTAGTGGCCGTGGCAGTCAATGATCATGGCTTGTTTCATGGGAGTTCTCCTGTTTATTGTTTCTGATGCGTTGGTGCGTGGCCTGCCCAGACCGAGCGCGGCACCATCGCCTCGCCGCGCATCAGCAGGCGGGCGGTGCGCAGCAGCGCGGCCTTGGTCACGCTTTGCGGGTTGGCCGGGTCGGTTTCCAGCGCCACGCTGAACTCTCCCGTGGGGTGCTCGACCGACACATGCTGGGTGGCGCCGGGCTGCATCACGGCCACGCCGTCGCAGACCGAGCCCTGGAGCACGCAAGCCGTGCCCACGGTCACGGCCGCCAGCACGCCGATGGCGTCATGGCAGACATGCGGAATGAAGCTGCGGGTGGCCAGGCTGCCGCCATCGCGCGGCGCGGCAATCAGCGTCATCTTGGGGTAATTTTTCTTGGCAACGTCGCCCAGACCCATCTTGAGCGACACCTGCAGCCGCAGCGCCTCGATGCGCTGCTTGAGTTCGGTGTCGGCGTTGAGTTCGGCCACGCTTTCGTAGCCGGTGCGGCCCAGGTCGCTGGCCTTGAAGATCACCAGCGGCATGCCGTTGTCAATGCAGGTCACGTCCAGCGCGAACGGCTCAAAACCCTCGCCGGTCACCGTGATGCGGTCCTTGACCTGGCCGGTGGGCAGCAGGCCGGAACAGACCGAGCCGGCGGTGTCCAGGAAGTTGATGGTGATGGGCGCCGAGCTGCCGGGCGCGCCGTCGATGCGGGCGTCGCCTTCGTACTGGACCTCGCCGTCGGGCGTTTGCACCGTCACGTCGCACTGCATGTCGGTGTTGAGCGTGAGCACGCGGAAGGTGCTGGTGTCGCCCTGCGCCTGCACGAGGCCGGTTTCCAGCGCAAACGGCACCACGGCGGCCAGCATGTTGCCGCAGTTGGGCGTGGTGTCCACCGTGTCCTTGTCGGGCTGCAACTGGGCAAACAAAAAGTCGAGGTCCACGCCCGGCGTGCTGCTTTTACGCACAATGCCAACCTTGCTGGTCAGCGGATGGGCGCCGCCCAGACCGTCAATCTGGCGCTTGTCGGGCGAGCCCAGCGCCGCCAGCAAGACCTTGTCGCGCGTGGGAATGTCGGCCGGCAGGTCGGCTTCGTTGAAAAACGGACCCTTGGAGGTGCCGCCGCGCATCAACAGGCAGGGAATGGCCGTCTGGGAAGTCATCTAGCAAGTCTCCTCGGGAATTAACAATGTGCCTGATTGTCTGGATTTTGCAGGCCCGGCGACAGGGCGCACCGCGACTATCAGCTAGAACAAATACTAATACCTTCGGTCTTGATATGCCGATAAACTGCAGCCGTGGACCTTAAACAACTTGAATATTTCGTGCGTGTGGCCGAACTCGGCAGCTTCACGCGCGCCTCCATTGCGCTCGATGTGGCGCAACCCGCACTGAGCCGGCAGGTGCGGCTGCTGGAAGTCGAACTGCGCCAAAGCCTGCTGGTGCGCAACGGCCGCGGCGCGACGCCCACCGAAGCGGGCAAGCTGCTGCTGGCGCATGGCCGCGGCATCTTGCACCAGGTGGAGCGCGCCCGCGAAGAACTGGGCCGCGTGCGCGGCTCGCTGGCCGGGCGCGTGGCGATTGGCCTGCCGCCCACGCTGGCCCGGGTGCTGACGGTGCCGCTGACGCGCGCCTTTCGCCACGAGTTGCCTGACGCCCGGCTGTCGATCAGCGAAGGCCTGTCGGCCGTGATGCAGGAATGGCTGCTGAACGGCCGGCTCGACATTGCCGTGCTGTACAACGCGCAACCCGCCGCCGGCATCGAGGTGACGCCGCTGCTCGACGAAGACCTGCTGCTGGTGCAGGCGCGCCCGCCCGGCCTGCAGGAAGACCCGCCGCCGCCGCCGATTGCGCTGCGGGACGTGGCCAGGCTGCCGCTGGTGATTCCGAGCCGGCCCAACGCTATCCGCATGCATGTGGAAGCCGAAATGGCGGGCATCGGCTGCCGACCCACGATTGCGCTGGAGATTGACGGGGTGTCCGCCATTCTTGACCTGGTGGCCGACGGTGCCGGCTGCGCGCTGCTGTCGCGCCACGCGGTGGCCAGTTCCATCAAGCCGTCAGCGTTCAGCGTGCGCATGATTGGCGATCCGCCGCTGCGCACGCGGCTGTCGGTGGTCACCAGTTCGCTGCGGCCCGCCACGCTGACGCAGCAGGCCACGCTGGCGCTGATCCAGCGCACCGCCAAGCTACTTCACAACAACCCCTGAAATTACTATGAAAAACATAGCTACTCACACCCGTACCATAAGCGCTACGGCCATTTTTTTCACAATTTTTGGCGCATTGGGCGCGGTACAGGCCCAGCCCGCAGCCTATCCGTCCAAACCCATCCGCATCGTCGTGCCGTTCACGCCGGGCGGCAGCACCGACATCCTGGCGCGCGCCATTGGCCAGGAACTGAGCAAGGCCTGGGGCCAGAGCGTGATCATTGACAACGTGCCCGGCGCTGGCGGTGCGATAGGCGCCGACAAGGTGGCCAAGGCGCCGGCCGACGGCTACACCCTGCTGATGGGCCACATTGGCACGCTGGCCGTGAACCCCAGCCTCTACCCCAGGCTGCCCTACAACCCGGTCAAGGATTTTGCGCCGGTCGCCTGGGTCGCGCGCGTGCCCAACGTGCTGGTGGTGCACCCCGCCGTGCCGGCCAAAAACCTCAAGGAACTGGTGGCGCTGGCCAAGGCCAGACCCGGCCAGCTCAACTACGGCTCGGGCGGCAACGGCAGCGCCGCCAACCTGGCCACCGAATACTTCAAGCTGCAGACCGGCACGTCGCTGCTGCACATCCCCTACCGCGGCACCGCGCCCGCCGTGACCGACCTGATGGGCGGCCAGATCCAGCTGCTGTTCACCGGCGCGCCGGCCGTCATGAGCCAGCTCAAGAACGGCCAGTTGCGCGCGCTGGCGGTGTCCAGCCCGCAGCGGCTGGACGCCCTGCCCGATGTGCCCACCGTGGCCGAGAGCGGCTACAAGGGCTTTGAGGCCGACCAGTGGTACGGCGTGGTGGCCCCGGCCGGAACGCCGCGCGAGGTCGTCGCCAAACTCAATGAGCAGATCAACCAGGCGCTCAATGCGCCCGCGCTCAAGTCGCGCCTGACGGCCGAAGGCGCCGTCGCCACGCCGAGCACGCCCGAGGTGTTTCGCAAGCTGATCGAGACGGAGATTGGCCGATGGAAGCCGGTGATTGGGTCGGGGCGGGTGCGGGCGGATTGAACTGCCGAGCCAGTGGGGTGGCGGGCTGGCCTTTAGTGAGGCTGTTACTCGTTTGATAGTGATTTGGCTTTTCAGCGTTTGGCTGGCCGGGAATCGCCCGGCGGCGACTCACTTTGCTTTTGCTTTCGCTTTTGCTTCGAAGCAAAGAAAAGTAATTCTCCCACCGGGGCGATTCCCGGCCAGCCCAACCAAGAAAAGTCAACCCGCTACCCATTGATGCGCGACCCTCAAGACGTCAAGACTTCAAAAAGTGCAGCCCCCTCCAGAGCGCCCGCCACTAAAACCGACCCGACTGGTAACGCTGTCCCAGCACGCCCTGCAGGGTCTGCACCACCAAAAACGCGTCCTTCAGATGGCTGCGTTCAAAGTTGGACAACTCTTCGAGCGCCAGGAAGTTGTCGGGCGCTTGCCCGCGGGCGATCTGGCGCGCCTGGTGGGCGATGCGCAGCGTGCCCAGAAACTCCAGCGCGTCGCGCAGGTCGCGCGCGCCTTGCTGGCTGACCTCGCCGGCCTGGGCCACCTGTTCCAGCCGGTCGTAGGTGTTGACGGCCGGTTCCCCGCCGGCCAGCGCATAGACCCGCGCCAGGTCGACGATGGGCACGATGCCGCTGTGCTTGAGGTCGATGGTGCGGGCGTTGTCGCCGCCGCGAATCAGCGACAGGTTGCCGAACAGGCCCAGCGGCGGGCGGTGCTTGAGCGCGTTGCCGACCATGTAGGCCAGGAACAGGCTGTTGCCCTTGGTGCGCTGCAGCACCTCGCGCCGCAGCGTGTCGAGCAGTTCAAACTTCCCGTGAATCGCGCGCTGGTCAAAAAACACGCAGGTCAGCATCAGCGCCATGGGCTCGGGCGTGTTGATCCACTGGGAAAAGTACTGCGCCCAGCGCTGGCGTGGCTGGCGCCAGGTGTCGGTCATGGCCATCATGTCGCCGGGGCAGTGGATGTAGCCGCAGGCGTCCAGGCCGTCGCAGACAAACTTTGAAAAGGCGCGGAAATAGTCGCCGTGCGTGGCCTCGTTGTAGCGGTCGTCCAGGACCATGCAGTTGTCCTGGTCCGATTTGGCGGTCTGTTCGCTGCGCGCCTGCGAGCCTGCTGCCACCCAGACGTAGTCAATCGGCGCCGGCCCGAATTGCGCCTCGGCCAGGTGAATCAGCCGTGTGGTCAGCGCATCGGTAATGGCGGTGATGATGTGGCCAGTGCTGTAAGCGCTGGCACCGGTGGCGGCCAAGTGCTGTTGTAGCAGCTTGATGCGCGTGCTGATCCGGGTCAGCCCTTGCACCGTGGTCTGCTTGTAGATGTCGCCCGCCAGGTAGACGGCCGAGGTGCTGTGCTGCTCCGTCAGGTCGGTGGCGGTGACCATGCCGGCTATGCGCTGGCCGTCCATCACCGGCACATGGTGGATGTTGTAGCGCGCCATGAGCAGCAGCGCTTCGAAGGCGGGGCTGTTGGCGTCCAGCGTCAGCGGCGCCAGCGTGGCAATGTCGGCTACCGGACGCTCAATGTCCAGTCCCTGCGCGACAACGCGGTTGCGCAGGTCGCGGTCGGTGACCAGCCCGATCAGCTGGCCCTGCTTGACCAGCAGCACCGATGACACGCGCTGGTCCCGCATCATTTGTGCAGCGGCGCGAATCGGCGTGGTGGGCGGCAGCGTCACGGGTTCCCGCTTGATCAGCGTGCGAACCGGCGTGGTCAGCAAATTCAGTCCGGTGTCCGAGTCCTCTGGCGCGTCGCTGGCAAGCGGCTCAGCCCGGTCAACGACGGGTAGCGACGGAAAAAAAACCGCCAGCTGCGGGTTGGCCGCGCACATTGCGTTCAGGGCCTCGGCCGGCAGCAGGGCCAGCGCGGTGTCGGTGACGGCCACCGCCTGCCAGGCGGCCTGCTGATGCACCGGTGTGATGCCCGCGCCAAAGCATTCGCCCGCCTGCAGCGCAACCGACCAGCCCAGGTCGGGGTCCTGCAGGGCCACCGTGCCGCTGGCAATCAGCGCCAACTGGTCCGGTAGCTGGCCTTGTTCCTGCACCATCGCGCCGGCCGCAAAGCAGCGCCAGTCGCACTGGCTGGCCAGGGCAGCGCGCTCGGCGTCGGGCAGCAGCCCGAACACCCGGTGGCGCGACAGCGTTTCAAGGGGCAGGGGCGCAGTGTTTTGTGTCATGTCAGGCAGCAAGCAAAAAAGGATGAACCACAGGCAAAGTCATTGTGGCAGACGCCCACCTTGCCGCTATGCTGGGTGCCCAACCAAGGAGACTGCGCTAATGACACCACCTGACACCGCGGGGCCGGGCAAAGAGGCGGCCAGTGAACTCAAGCAGATCACGGTTTACCTCGACGTCATCTCGCCCTATGCCTATCTGGCGTTTGAGCGGCTGCCGCACGCCCTGACGGGGCTGAGCTACAG
>Ga0123337_10002032_pt1 | contig 24016 bp, 13 predicted proteins | sample frozenSSSSmetaG_FD_89792 | JGI IMG/M metagenome (GOLD analysis project Ga0123337, IMG submission 89792) | Glacier valley bacterial and archeal communities from Borup Fiord, Nunavut, Canada, to study Microbial Dark Matter (Phase II) -... | ecosystem: Environmental > Aquatic > Freshwater > Ice >...
CCCCATCCCGCCGACCCGAACCGCCACCTCGTCCGAAGCCACGCTCCCGCCCACCGACACGCCGCGCCTCGGCAGCACGCTGGACCCGAATAAGAACAAACTCGTCGTCACCGTGATTGAAGGCAGCGCCGAAGTCACGGTTGGCAACCGGACGCTCACCGTCCACACGGGTGAAATGCTGGAAGTTCCGCTCACCCCGGATAACAGCCGTCCATTAGGCTTCTTGTTCCCGGTCAAACCAGCGGAAGTGCAGCCGATCCTTGACATATTCATCCAGGACTCGGTCTTGCAAGCGCTGCTCGTCCCTACGCCGACTCCGATCCCGTCCAACACGCCGCGCATTGTCGCGGTAGTCCCTGCTCAAACGATCACTGCGACCACACCACCCACACCAACCCCGTATCCAACGCCGCTACCCACCAACGCGCCACCCGCCAATACACCCCCTCCCACCAATACAGCGCTCCCGACCAATGTCACCGTGACCAACACCGCCGATAGTGGTCCCGGATCGTTGCGGCAGGCGCTCGCGGATGTCGCACCCGGCGGTGCGGTCAACTTCGCGCTTGCAGTCGAGCCGATGGCGATGCTCGAACAGGATTACACCCGTCTGCGGCGTGTTGAGGGCGCATCGACGATCAATATCGCCAACGAACTGGTCATTTCAAAGGATGTTACGATCAACGGTCCCGGCGTGGGCGCGCTCACGATAGCGGGCGACGACAACCGCATTTTCAACATCACGGGTGGATCGGTCAGCATCAACGGCCTGCGCGTGACCTTCGGCTTCAGCGCCGAGAAAGGCGGCTGCATCAATGTGGGCGCGGGGAGCCTCACGCTCAACCAGATTGAAATTACAAGCTGCACTGCGCAGCTCACGGGTGCAGGTCTCTATGTCGCGGCGGGTGCGTCGGCTTCGGTGCGGAACACGCACATTTTCGGCAACGGAGGTGTGGGTGGGGCGGTCGCCGTCGATGGCACGCTGAACATGCAAAGCAGCACCGTAAACAACAACGGTGGCACAGGCATCCAAGGCGCTGGCGCAATCACGCTCGTGAACGCGACCATTGGCGAAAACAGCGGCGACGGTATTTATCTCGCATCCGGTGGCGGGAGCATCACCAATTCGACCATTGTGAATAATGCTGGGTCTGGCGTGACAACCACGACCGGGACGCGGATCGTCAATTCGATCTTCGCGGCAGACGAAGGCGCAGACCTGATTGGCTCGTTCATCTCTATCGGTCACAACCTCATTGAGGACAAGGGAACGAGTACGGGTCTGGTCGGTAGTGATATTCTCGGCTTCCCCGCGCAGATCGATGCCTTGCTCAACGTGGGTGGCGCGGTCCCGACCTATGCCCTTCTCCCAGGCAGTCTCGCGCTTAGTGCAGGCGATCCGGCGTATTGCCCCGCCACCGATGCACGCGGCATCACCCGCCCGCAGCCGCCATCCTCGACAGCCTGCGACATCGGCTCCTTCGAGTCGGAGTTCTCGACGCCGCTGATCGTGACCTCACTTGCTGATACGGGATCAGGCAGTCTGCGCCAGATCATCACGAGCGCACCCGCGAATTCTACGATTGCGTTTGCCGTAACCGGAACGATCACGCTTGGCAGCGAAATCGTCATTGATAAGCCACTCATCATTCAGGGACCCGACCCGCGTGCGCTCATCATCAGCGGCGGCAACACGACGCGCATTTTCCGCCACATGACCAACGACACCCTCATGATCAACAATGTCACGCTCGCGAATGGCAATGCGGGCAGCGGGCGCGGTGGCGCTATCGACAACGAGGCGGGCAACCTCTCCCTGACGCGCGTCACCGTCCGCAACAACACGACGACCGATAACGGCGGTGGCGTGATCAACTGGACAGGTGGCGGTACGGTCACTATCAATCTCTCGACCTTCTCCGGCAACAGCGCGGCATATGGCGGCGCTCTCTACAATTACGGCGGCACGATGACCGTCACCAATTCTACGTTCACTGGCAACTTCGCTGGTGCATTCGGCGGTGCGTTGCAGTCGTGGACGAACACGACGCTAACGCAGGTCACGATTGCGGGCAATTCTGCGGGGAGTTCAGCGGGTGGGATACACAATTCGGGGGGAACGATTACACTGACGCGGAGTATCGTCGGAACCAATGCCGCACCCACGTGTTCCGACATCAGCTTGATTGCTCCTGCTAAAATAGTCGAAGGCGGCTTCAACCTGATTCGCAACAATACAGCAGGCTGCTTCCAGGCAGGGTATACCTTTGCTGCAACTGATGTCCTGATGCTCGACTCGCGAGTTTCTGCGCTCGCGAATAACGGCGGCTTCACGGACACGATGGCAATTGACTATACCAGCCCGGCCTTCGATGCAGGTGGGCTTTGCAGTGGCACGGATCAGCGCGGCATGGACCGACCGCAAGGCGGCGCGTGCGACATCGGCGCATTCGAGGGCGAGGTGCTATATGCGGCGCGCGCCGCGCTACCACCCGCGACCAGTACCCCGGCGGCGACTTCCACATCCACTGTTGCCCCGACGCTGACAGCAACGGCGAGCGCATCTCCGACCACGACTGAGTCGCCAACCCCAACTACCACATCGACGAACACTGCCGCGCCAACCAGCACGGCAACCCAGACCAGCACCACAACCCCCACCGCCGCACCAACCAACACGAACACCGCCGCGCCGACCCATACGCCAACCGCAAGCAGCACGGTCGCGCCGACGCGCACCTATACGCCGTTACCGACGAACACGCCCGTTCCCACTGCGACGTTTACATCCACACCGACCCCAACCGTGACGCCCTGAACTCAAGACCGATGTTTTGTAGGGGCAGGGCTTGACCCACCCACCACAGGCGCGCAACCCGCGCCTTTTCCTTTGCCCTGCCGGGTGTATAATTCACCCGCTTTTTCAGCGACAAGTTCAGGAGTTTCCAATGCGTTTTTACACTCGGCTGATTGGCGTGCTGCTGCTCGCGGCATTGCTGGTCCCCGGTTTAGCATCCCGTGCGCAATCCGTCACGCAGGTTACGATTGACGGTTCAAGCGTGGTTCAATCCATCGTCAAACAAGCCGCCGATGAATTCACCGCGAAGAATCCCGGCACGACCTTTAATATTCAAATCTCCGGCACGGATGGCGGCTTCGATAAATTCTGCGCCGGGTCGCTCGACATCAACATGGCGACGAAAGGTATCAGCGATGCGCAGGCATCGGCGTGCGCGGCCAAAGGCATCACTTATGTAGAAACGCTGCTCGGCTACGATGCGGCGGTCCTCGTCGTGGCGCGTGACGCGAAACCTGTTTGCCTCGCCACGGATGAGGTCGCCAAATTGCTCGGACCGGGCGGCACGGCGTTCACGAACTGGCAGCAAATCCAGACGGCCATCGGTGACGCCGCGATTGGTAAGATTTACGCCGGGCAGGGCGCACGCGCCGCGAATTTGATCCTGTCGCTGATCCCCGGTGGTACGCTGCGGACCGACCTGCAAACCGTGAAAGACGGTGCGGAGGCGATCAGCAAGGTCACGTTCGAGGCAACGGCGGTTGCGATTGCCAGCTACACCGAATTCCAGAACGCGCAGGCCGAACAGAAGGCCGTCAAAGCGCTGCAAATCAAGGTCCAGAACACCTGCACCGACGCGACCGACATCAACCTCGAACTGGCGCGCTACCCCGCCGCGCAGCCGCTCTACCTCTACAGCGCCGCTGCCAGCCTGGATAAGCAAGGCGTGACGGATTTCCTGAAGTATGTCATTGGTGACGGCAAAAAGTCTATTGGCGGGCAGGGCTTCATCACCGCGAATGATACGATTTTCACCCGCAACCTGTCCTATCTCACGGCCAGGCAGAGCGGACGCACTTTCAGTCGTATCCAGGCGGTGAACCTGCCCGCCGATACTGCCGGTTCGATCCTGATCGGCGGCGCGCCGGAAGCGCAGCCCTTGCTCAAGGCGGTTGCGGGTGGCTTCAACCCGCGCTATAGCAAAATCACCGTGAATACGCAGACTTTCGGGGACGAGGCCGGGTTCAAGAAGCTGTGCGCGAATGGGCTGGACCTGCTCGCCAACAGCCGCGCCGCCACCGATGCCGAAGCAACCGCGTGCAAAGCCGCCAACGTGAACCTGACCAGCGTAACGCTTGGCGCGAGCGCGACCGTGATCGTTGCCAGTGCGAAGAATACCTTTGCGCCATGCCTGACGCTCGATCAGGTCGGCAAGCTGTTCGGCGCGGCCAGCAGCGGGACTGTCAAGAAGTGGTCGGATGTGGATGCAAAATTTCCCGCAACCGATTTGTTGATCGTCGCCCCGATAGGTGGCAGCGCCGCGCTCGATTTGCTGCTGCTCAAGGCTGTCAAGGGGACTGCACCGCTTCCGCGCTATGACGTGGTGGAGAGCGACGACCCGCTGTATCGCGCGGCGGGCGTGGCGAATGTCGAAGGCGGCATTACCTACATGACCTATGCCGAATTCAAAAAGGCAAATAATGCGAACGCGCGTGCCGTCCAGATCGACGCCGGGAAGGGCTGCATCGCACCGGAAGACAAGACGATCCTCGATGCTTCATATGCGCTCTCGCGTCCCTACACGCTGCAACTCAACCAGAGCGCATTCACCCGCGCCGAAGTGAAAGCCTTCGTGTGGTATCTCCTCAGCGACGACGGGTTAACCGTCCTCAGCGGGCAGTCGGATTGGGTCGGGCTGGATAAAGAAGGCTTCACAAAAGCGCGCGATGTCGTGCTGGACCTCTTCAATAAGGCTCCCGCGCCCGCCGTCGCGACGGGTACGCCTTCCGGTACGGGTACGCCCTCCGGCGCGCCGACGCCGAACTTTGGCCTCAATCCGCTCGTCCCAACGCCGACCGTCGCGAAGTAACCGCACTCCATATAGTTCATTACGCGGATGTAAGGACGCCATTCTTGGCGTCCGCCGCGCCTAGTCCTCGTTCAACCAACCCGGCAGCGCCTCGCGCCGTTCAAGCCACGCCGCCGGGATGCCTCCCCTTCCGACACGGGTCGCGAGTACCCCGCCAACAATCGCGCAGTTCGTATCGACATCCCCGCCCCCGCTCGCAGTCAGGAAAAACGCCCGCGTGTAATCATCCCCCGCTTCGCCCGCGCACCACAGGCAAAACGCGACCGTATCCTGCGCGGTGACTTCGCCGCCGTTACCGACCATCGAAACAATACCTTCGATTGGATCGGCAGCGGTAAGCGTCGTGTCCCGCGCGATCTTTACGCGGCTGCGCACTTCACTTTCGGGAATATGCACCAACACCCGGTCTATAAATTCCCCGCGGGTGATCTTCTCCCCGCGCGTCTGCCACGCCACCGCCGCCCCTACCGCAATTGCCACCGCCCCCGCGATGCCTTCCGGGTGCGCGTGTGTGACCTCTGCCGACCGCGCCGCCTCTTGAGCAGCTTGCGCAAGGTCATCCGCGAAATAGGCTCCGAGCGGTGCGACGCGCATTGCGCTGCCATTCCCATAGGAACCTTCGCCGCGAAACAGCATCTTTGCGGCCTCTCGCCAATCCTGCCCCGCGAGATTACCATGCAGCAAGCGGATCATGCCCGCCGCATAGCCGCGCGTGCCATCAAAATGTCTGGCAAAGCTGGACGCGAGCGCATCCTGATCGATTTGCTCATAACGGCGCAGGGTCGCGACGATGGAAAGCGCCATGTTCGTATCGTCGGTGAAGCGCCAAGGCGGATTAGGCAGCATGTCGGGTTTCAGATTGCGCACAAACCCGTATTCGCCGAATGCATCACCCACCGAGAGACCATCCAGCGAAATCAAGGCGCGGTCGAGGCGTTCAGCGGCGGTTGTCATCTGGTATTCCTTAGTATGGTACAATCCGGCGTTACACTGCCCTGATTATACCCTGTGGAGCCGCCCGTGAATTCCCCCGACTATGCCGCCGCCGCGCATTTTATCGAACAGGTTACGCCGCTCCGCCCGCAGATTGCGCTAGTCCTCGGCTCCGGGATGGGTGAGTTCGCGGAGCGCATTCAGGACGCGGAAATCATCGACACCGAGCAAATTCCCGGCTGGCCGCGCTCCACCGTCGAAGGGCATCGAGGCCGCCTCGTGATCGGGCAATTGGGCGGCAAAACGGTCCTCGTCCAGCAGGGACGCATCCACTTCTATGAAGGTTACACCCCGCAGCAAGTCGTCTTCCCGGTGCGCGCGATGCACCACTTCGGCATCAAAACGCTGATCCTGACCAATGCCGCGGGCGGCATCAACCCGGCCTTCGCGACGGGCGTGCTGATGCTCATGCAGGACCACATCAGCTTCCCCGGCCTCTCCGGGTATAACCCGCTGATAGGACCGAACGACGCCACCTTCGGACCGCGCTTCCCCGATATGACCACGATCTACGATGCCGAACTGCGCGCGCTCGCGAAGCGCACCGCCGCCGAACAAAATGTCACGCTGCACGAGGGCGTATATGCCTGCGTGTCCGGCCCTTCCTACGAGACGCCCGCCGAAATTCGGATGCTGCGCACCATCGGCGCGGATGCCGTCGGCATGTCCACCGCGCCCGAAGCGACCGCCGCGCGCCACGCCGGGATGCGCGTCATGGGCATTTCCGGCATATCCAATATGGCGCACGACAGCAACGATCCCTCACGCAAAGTCTCGCACGAGGATGTTCTGAACATCAGCACTAATACCCTCAACCCGATGCTCAACCGCCTGCTGACCGCCTTCGTGAGCGCGTTGGCCGAATAGCGAGCATGAACCAGATTGTCTTTCTCGTTGAAAACCTGGCGATGGGATTCTACCTTTTCGGCGCGCTGATCATCCTCGTCAACCTGCGCGGCTGGATGCTCTCGCGCCGCGATCTCGGCCTCGCAGAATTCGCACTCGAACGCGACCTCGCCCGCCGCAAACAGGCGCGGTCGATTACATGGACGCTGTTCGCAATCGAGTTCGTCCTCGCCGTCTTCGCGACTTCGCGCGTCGTCGCCCCGACTGTCCGCGCGGATATGGTCAGCGGTCCCGGCGCGGCGAGTGGACCGGAGCTTGTGATCTTCCAGACTCTCGCGCCCAATCAAGCGACGCTCGTCAATGCGCAAGGTACACCGATTGATCGCACGCAGCTCGACGCGCCCTTCCAGACGCTCACCGCCAAGCCTCCCGAAGATAGTGTCGGCGTGATCGCGACCGCGACCCTCGCCCCGACGCCACCCAGCACGATCATCCCCGGTGCGCCCGCGCCCATCGGCTGCGATGCACAGGCCGGCCAGCCACCCGGCGCTATGCTGGAAATTCCCGCGAATGGTCAGGTGCTATATGAAGCCATAACGGTGCGCGGTATCGCCAGCGTGCAGAACTTCGCGCGCTACAAATTCGAGATCAGCGGACCCAGCACAGGCGGCAATTTCGCGCCCTACGGCGGCGACAAAACGCAGCCCGTCCGCGAGGTCGGCGTGCTTGGGCAGATTTCACTGCTGCCTTTCGATACCGGGGAATATCAATTCAAGCTGGCCGTCTTCGATGCCAACGATCAACTCCGTGCAAGCTGCACCGTCACCGTCTACCTGCGCCGCCACCCACCCACGCCGACGCCCATCACGCCGACCCCGACGCCCATCCGCTAACACAGAAAGCACACTATGCCCGAACCGACCGCCGCGCCCAAAACCATCCTGAGCGGCGCACAAATCGCGCGCGTGGCGACGGTGCTGATGGGGTCGTTCATCCTGACCGCGCTGCTCGGCGTGGTGCGCAGTTCGATTATCGGGTCGCGCTTCGGCCTCGGCTCGGAGGCAGACGCCTTCTATTCCGGGAACCGCGTCGCGGAGACGCTTTTCAGCCTCGTATCGGGCGGCGCGCTGGGTTCGGCATTCATCCCCGTCTTTTCTCGTTTTTTGGGACTGGAGGACCGCGCGGAGGCGTGGCGGTTGGCGAGCGCGACGCTTACCTGGGTGAGCATCATCGCGGGCGTGCTGTCGCTGCTCATGTGGCTGTTCGCGCCGCAGGTGGTGCAGTATATTCTAAGACCAGGCGCAAACGAGGCGCAGCAGGCGCTCACCGTGCAGCTTTTGCGGATCATGTTGCTGACCGTCCTCGTCTTCTGCGTGAGCGGCTTGTGCATGGCAATCCTGAACGCGCACCAGCGCTTTTTCGCGGCCTCGCTCACCGCAGGGGTCTACAACCTCGGCCTGATTTTCGGCGCGGTGGTCCTTTCCAGCTTCATGGGTATCTACGGGCTGGCCTGGGGCGCGGTGATCGGCGCGTGCCTGCACCTCGCCGTACAAATCCCCACGCTGCGCAAAATCCGGTTCAGCTATACGCCGCGCCTCGCGAATACGCCCGGCCTCGGTGAGGTCTTGCGGCTGATGCTCCCGCGCGTGATCGGTCTCGCCGCTTTCCAGATGAATTTCTGGGTGAATGCCGCGCTCACCAGCGACACCCCCGGCAGTCTGACGGCGCTTACGACCGCCTTTGCGCTGGTCTTTACCGTCCTCGGCGTGATCGGGCAAAGCGTCGGCACGGCCATCTTCCCAACGCTTTCCGCACTGCACAATCAGGGCGAAACGGATAAATTCCGCGAGGTTTTGGCGAATGCAATGCGCGGCGTGTTATTCATGGCAATCCCCGCGACAGTCGGCTTGATCCTGCTCGCGGAGCCGTTCGTCGAAGTGCTGTTCGGGCGCGCGAACTGGATGCGCAAAGACACGGTTGGAGTCGCATGGGCGCTCGGACTCTATGCGGTGGGGCTGGCCGGGTTCGCGCTGCAAGAAGTCCTCGCGCGGGCATTCTATGCGCGCCGCGACACCTGGACGCCCGTACTGATCGCGGCTTTCGGGCTGGTCCTGAATGTGATTCTAAGTTTGGTCTTACGGCAAGTCATCACCGGACGCGACCCGGCACAAGGGGCGTTCGGCGGCCTCGCACTCGCCAATGCGCTGACCACGCTGATCGAGAGCATGATCTTGTGGATACTGTTGCGCCGTGCGCTCGGCAATATCCATGATCGCGCCGTATTGCTTGCGGCAGGACGTGTGCTTTTTGCCGCCGCTGTGATGGGCGTGCTGGTCTATCTGGTCACTACGATAGCGGGCGGCCTTCCCGCATTCCCGCGCCTGATCACGGCGGCGGCGCTCGGCGCGGGCGCGTTTGAGGTGGTGGCCTTTGGGCTTGGTTTGCCGGAAGCACGCACGATCCCGCTGGCCTTCCTGCGACGTCTGCGGCGCTGACATCCCGATTTGCACCGTAATAGCGCGGGGATTTATTCCCGCGCTTTGGGTTGTAGGCACACTCAAATCAAGCCGTCTACTCCATCGCCGCAAACAGATCGCCCCAGTTCCCATCCGGGTCCACGACCACCGCATAACGCTGTCCCCAGAACGCATCCCAGGGCGCGGTATGGCTCTCGAAGCCGCTCCCGACGACCTCTGCGTGGAGCGCATCCACTTCGGCGGGACTGTCACATTTAAAGGCCAGCGTCAGGCGGTGGCTCTGGCCTGCTGCCCAGTCCGGGTACAGGCTCTTGATCAATGCTTCCGTGTCCCACGCGAGCCGAAAGCCACGCGCGAGAATCAATTCGACGTGCGGCTCCGCGTCCGCATCCGGCGGCAGCTCCAGCCCAAGCAAGCGATAGAACTTCAACGAAGCGGCCATATCTTGTACGGTCATCGCGACCAGATCAGGGTGTGCCATAGTTGCTCTCCATATGCTTTCTGATTTAACATCGGAGAATGATAGCACACATATTCTAAATTTGCCCGCTAAAGCGCGTTCGCGTCGCCATTCCCATAAAGCGGCATCGCGCTTGCGGGCTGTTCCATACCGAAGCTGTGTTCGGCATCCGGGAACGTCCCATCCTGCACTTCGACGATATATTGCCGGATCGCCGCGCCAATCTGCTCGCTGAGGTGCGCGTATTGCTTGGCATGTTTCGGCAGGAAGCCGTCGATCAGCCCTAACATATCGTGAAAAACCTGCACCTGCCCATCGCAGCCGGGACCCGCGCCAATCCCAATCGTCGGGATTTTCACATGCTCCGTGATGCGTGTTCCGAGCGGCGCGGGCATTGTTTCCAGCAGGAGCGCGAACGCCCCGGCTTCTTCCAGTGCAAGCGCATCGTTGTAAATTCGCTCCGCCGATTTCTCGTCGCGTCCCTGCATCCGAAAGCCACCGAGTGCGTTCACGCTCTGCGGCGTCAGCCCGATATGCCCCATCACCGGGATACCGATCCGCGTCAGTCGGGCGACCGTCTCTGCCATGTGCGCGCCGCCCTCCAGCTTGACGCCATTCGCGCCGCCTTCCTTCATCATGCGGCCTGCGCTTTCGAGCGCCTCTTCGACGCTGACTTGATAGGACATGAACGGCAGGTCCGCGAGGATGAATGCCTTCTGCGTCCCACGCACGACCATCCGCGTATGATAGATCAGTTCATCGAGCGTAACCGGGATCGTGTCGCCGTGACCCTGTACGACCATCCCGACCGAATCCCCCACCAGGATGATCGGCACGCCCGCCGCTTCCACCAGTCGCGCGCCTGTCGCATCGTAGGCTGTCACCATCGGGATACGCTGCCTGTGCTTTTTCATCTTTTGAAGGTCAAGAATGGTCGTTCGCATGATCCAAAAACTCCTGTAGCACATCCAGTTTCGCGGGGTCGAGGCCGCGCGCCACCGCGAGGCGCAGGGTACGGCGGGCAAGCTGTCGGTAGAGTTCCCCAAGTTCAGGGTCCAGCCGGGTAAGCGACTCGTATTGACGCGCGACCGTGCCGCCGTCGCCACGCACCACCGGACCATTGATCGCCTTGACGGGTCCAAGCTGCTCGATCCCGTCCAGTGTCGCGCGTGAAATCGCGAGCAGCGCACCCTTCGCGGTTTCCTCATCGACTGCGTAGCGCGCGAGCAGCGACAACCCCTCGTTGAAAATCGTGACGAGGTAATTGCTCGCGAAGATCGCGCTGGCATGGTAACGCGCACGGTCCGTCCCGGCGCGCAGCCACAGCGGGATGCCATCCAGCGCCGTGACGATGCCGTGCAGCCAGCCACGCAGCGGTTCGCGGTCGGCTTCCAACCCATAGGTTACACCCGATGGGAGCTGCGCGCCCGCGACGATATTCATGATCGGGTGCAGCCCACCCGTGAGCGCCCGCGCCCGCCGTGCCGGGAGCAGCGCATCCAGCCCTGTTGCACCGGAGGTGTGAATGACAGCCTTATCGGTCAGGTCGAATGCGGAAAGCGCGCGGGCGGTTTCCGCGATGGCGTCATCAGGCGTAGCGATGATGATCAAATCTGAGCTGTTCGCAAGGTCCACGAGGGTCGCGACTGCAAGGCCGCCGCTTGTGTTCGCGAGCTGTTCCGCTGCCTGGGGCGTGCGACTATAGATCACGCTCCAGTAGCCGGGCAACGAGCGGGCAAGCGCGCCACCGACACGACCCGCGCCGATAATTCCCAGAAGCGGACGGCGGATAGTCCCACCGTCAGGCTTGGGGCGACCTGACTGCGTTCCCATCTGTTCTTTCTGTTCTTTCAAGCAGCCCCAAATCATCTGATTATAGGGTGCTGATGTGCGTCTCGCAATCCTTCTTACGTAACCTACGTTGAACAGCATTCCAGGTATATCTGTAGGGTGTAGGGGTCGCGGCTTGCCGACCCGTATCTGCCTCACACCTACTCCCCTCTCCGCTACCAGCCCCTATCGCTTCTGTAGCCTTCGCGTTGAACCCGCTCGCATCGCGCAGCCTTGACCAACTCCCCCTTGCAAACCTTCATTCTGAAAAAGGGGTAACTTGATGCGTCTGATCCAGCTTTGAATTCTCCTTCTGCGGCTGAAATATAAAGCCCCTTTCCGTTTCTGCTAACCTCTATCCACGCTAATTGGAATTCAGCAGTGGCGACATCCCCTTCAACGTCTCTTGAGCCGCGTCTGCGTTTGCGGCGTTTCGTGATCATCGTCGGCGTGGCGCTTGCCACGCTTGCGATTACGCTTCTCACCATCTATCTCATCGTCACAAATTGGGGCGGTCCGCGCCGCGAACCGATTGCCAGCCAGCCGAACCTGACAGTCCGCTCCTTCGTGAAATGGCCTGACGCCGAAACAGCGATCTACCCGGTTGGCATTGCGCGCGATGCGGCGGGCGTGCTATACGTCTCGTCCTTCGGCAAGGGCGCGATCTACAAAATCAGTGCCGACGGCAAACCGACGCAGTGGGTCGGCAGCACGAACGGGATCACCGCACCCGCCGCTATCGCCTTCGCGCCGGATGGGGCGCTCTATGTCGTGGACTTCTCAAACCCCGACCCCGCCAAAGGAATCGGTTCGCTCAAGCGTATCGCGCCCGATGGCAGCGTGACGGGCGTCGCGGCAACGCAGAGCGCCAACAATAGCCTCTCGTTCCTTTCACAGCTTGTCTTCGATGGGCGTGGCGACCTGTTCATCTCCTATGCCAATCGCGGCGAGGTCTGGCGCTACCCGCCGGGTGGCGCGGGCGCAGTCTGGTTGATCGTGCCGAGCGGCGACGGCAAACAGGCACAGCCGACCGGGTTGGCCTATGACGCCGCCGCGAACGCGCTCTACATCGGGGACGACGAATCCGGCTCGCTGTACCGTGTGCCGCTCAAAGCTGATGGCAGCGCCGATATTCCACTGCGGGTCTATAGCGAAGCTGGGCGCACGTTGCCCGCGCTTGCACTCGATGAGCAGGGGCGCATCCTTTCTGCGCAATGGACGAAAGACAACGGCTATGTGCGACGGCTCGAATCTGATGGCAAGTTCACCACGCTCGCGGAGAACCTCCGTGCGCCACTCAGCATGATCGCGCAAAATGGCCTGATCTACGTGGTCAACTCGGATTTACCCGGCCTGTTGCGTACCTCTGGCGGCGCGAAACCGCCCTTCACCATCGATGCGATTGCGGCGAAGTAGGCCGGGTGGTATCTTCACTCGACTACTTCTGATAAATCCGGAGCCGTACCGATGAACTATAGCGACCGTATCGCCCGCCTGCGTGACATCCTGCGCACGGAAGGCGTAGACCTGATCTTCCTGCCGATTTCCGCTGACCTGCAATATCTGACGGGCATCCAGCGCGATATGCCGAACTTCGGAATGACGCTCTATCCCGGTCGCTGGCTGGAAGGCGCGTTCATCGGCGCGGACGCGGGTCCAATTATCACGCTACCGCGTATGACGGCGGAGTTCCACGCGCCGAAGGGCGAGATCGGCGAAACGCGCGTGCTGCCCGATCACAGCGATCCGGTGCAGTTCGCGAAAGATGTCCTCGCGGCCTTCAAGTTGGGCGACAAGGCGAAAATTGCAATCGGCAACTACGCCTGGGCAGAAACTGTCGTCGGTCTGCAAGGGCTGCTCCCCGGCGCGACTTTCATCAAAGGAACCGATCTTGTGCGCAAGCTGCGCCTGATCAAATCCCCGGATGAAATCGAAGTGATGCGCCGCGCGGGAGCCGTCACCGAAGCGGCGTTCGCGGAGACGCTCAAGTGGCTGCGCATCGGCATGACCGAAGTCGAAATTTGCGCGGAAGTCGATCTTCAACTGCGCAAGCACGGCGCGCTTGGTCCCTCGTTCACGACCGCGATGTACAACAGCGGACCGAACCGCCCGGTCGCTCTCGGCCACGAGAACACGTTGCGGAATGCGCCGCTCGTCGCGCCTGTCGCGCTGCTCTTCGATTTCGGCGCGGCCTACGAGGGCTACTGCTACGATTACGGGCGCACCGTCTTCTTTGGCGAGCCGGATGCGGAAATGATGCACGTCTTCAATACGATCATGGCCGCGCAAGCCGCCGGGATCGCAGCGCTCAAGGCGGGTGCGGCGACCTGTCAGGATGCGGACCGCGCCGCGCGGCAGGTCGTTATCGAAGAAGGCTATGGACCCGGCTTTCGCCACCGTCTCGGTCACGGCATCGGGCTGGATGTCCACGAACCGCCGTTCCTCACCGAAAGCGATACGACTCCGCTGCAAGACGGCATGGCCTTCACGGTGGAGCCGAGCATCTTTGCGCCGAGCAATTACGCGGCACGCATTGAGGACATTGTGATCGCGCGTCTGGGTGGTGGCGAACCACTCACGCGCGGCTGGCTGGAGCTGACCATCGTTTCCTGACGCAATGTTTTGAGAGTGCGTCACAACATGTACGCGGCGCGGAGATAAATCTGCCGCGCCGTTATGATCTACAGCGTTTGTCGGTCGGATGACTTTTCGCGCTCACTTGCCGACATACCAGAAATCGCTAAGATATAGATGATCTATTGGAAAACATTATGCAACCTGATATGAAAATCTGCCCGGAGTGCAAAACGCCCAATCCGGGCAATGCGACTGTCTGCTCGAATTGCGGTTCGCCCTTCGCCGTGCAAACGCTTTCCTTCAAACGCGCCGAGATCGATGACCGCGACCCCACGCTGCGTATCCTGCTGCCGAATGGGAAGCCCTTCACCAGCATATTGAATAAAAAAATAACGAGCATCGGGCGCGAAGAAGATCAGGATATTCGCATCGACGCCGCTGGGATCGCCAACCGCCACGCCCGCCTGATGGTCGAGGGCAGCGGGCATCGCATCTTCGATATTACACCCGGTCAGGGGCTGTGGGTGAATAACAAAGCCATCGACAGCGCGACCCTCCACGATGGCGACTCGTTGCGCTTGCAGGACGCGCAGGGCGTCGGCGTCAACCTCGCCTATTCCAATCCATCCGAGCGCGTTCTCGAAGCTGCCGCCGATGCGGGACAGGTCCACGCATTCACGGCCTACCCTTTCACGATTGGGCGCGACCCGGCAAGCAACCTGAAAATGGATGCGCTGGCCGTGTCGTGGCGACACGCGCGCATCGAGCAAGTGGGCAGCGGCCACAGCCTGACCGATCTCGAAAGCGCCAACGGCACATTCGTCAACGACCGCCGCGTGAAGGGGACGATCCGGCTGCATCCCGACGACGTGATCCGCATGGATACGACGCTGTATGTCTATCGCCCGGATGGGCTGACGCTGCTGCCCAGCTTGCAACAGTTTCAGCTCGATGGACACGACCTCGGTATGACCTATGTCAAGGGGCTATTCAAGAAGACCGAATTCACCGCGCTCCGCGACGCCACACTATCGGTCAAGCCGCAGGAGTTGGTCGCGATCATCGGCGGGAGCGGGTCGGGTAAAAGTACGTTGCTGCGCGTGCTGAACGGCGCGGCGCGCGCAACGCAAGGCGGCGTTCGCGTTAACGGCGACGACCTGTACGCGCATTATTCGATGTACCAACCCGTAATTGGTTACGTCCCGCAGCTCGACATCGTGCAGAACAATCTGAGCGTGCGCGAGGTGTTGACCTACGGTGCGCGGCTGCGCTTCCCGAAGGAGCCGCTTGAGTCGCGTGACCAGCGCATCCGGCGCGTGCTGGAGGATGTCGAACTCAAGGAGTCGGAAAATCAACTGGTGCGTGACCTGAGCGGCGGCCAACGCAAGCGCGTCAGCATCGCGCTCGAATTGATGGCCGAGCCGGGGCTGCTCTTCGCGGATGAACCCTCCAGCGGCCTCGATCCCGGTCTCGACAAAGCAATCATGGACATCTTCCGTAAACTGGCGACGCGCGGCCACGTCATTTTAGTCGTGACGCATACCACCCTGAATATCGACCTGTGCGACCGCCTGGCGCTCGTCTCGCGTGGCAACCTTGCCTGGTACGGTCCCCCAAAGGAAGCGCTCTCCTTCTTCGGCGTGCGCAGCTACCCGGAAATCTATAACCGCGTGCAGTCGCCGCCAGAGCGCCAGCCGACCGGGACGAGGGTCAGCGCCGCTGATGCCGCGAAGCAGTGGGCAGAGAAATATCGTGCGAGCGCGGCTTATGAGGCAAACGTCGTCAAGCGCTTGCTCCCGCCGAGCGAACGTGCGCCCGACGTGGCGCAAACCACCGGACGGCTGGCCGGGACGCGGCGCGGCTCGTTCTGGGGACAAACCCGCACGCTTGCGGATCGCACGCTCGCGCTTGTCCGGCGTGACCTGCGCACACTGGCCGCAATGTTGCTGGTCCTGCCGCTGGTCGGCTTCTTCCTGGCCGGGATCAGCTACGACACGATTTTCAACGTGCGCGGCCAGATGCTCGTCAGCCGGGGCGACGACCAGACGATGCGCACGGACATCCTTGAAAAGCTGCCGCTGCTGCCCGTCACCCCGCGCGAGGTCGCGGCGAACCCGAAAGAGGCCGTGCGCAGTACGCCAATCAACGCCGTGAAGGGCATGGCGACTTTCTCCCCCGCCAACGATGCGCAGCGCCTGCTCTTCATGGGCGCGCTTTCGGTGGTGTTGCTCGGACTGTTCACCGCCGCATATACCATCGTGATCGAGCGTCCGCTCTTCCTGCGTGAACGCATGGTGAACCTGCGCATCGCGCCCTATTTGGTTTCCAAACTGATGGTTTATGGCGCGTTGTCGCTGATCGCGGCGGCATTCTTCGAGATCGCGATTGCGGTTGGCGTGCGAATACCCGATCAGGGGATGTTCCTGCCCGGTTTTCTGGAACTCTATATCACGCTGGCACTGACTGCGATTACAGGCGTCGCGCTCGGTCTGCTCATTTCCACCCTGACGGATGCCATCGATACCGCGACCTATGCCGTCCTTGCGGTACTGCTCGTACAAATTCTGTTTCCCGGCGTACTGTTCAAAATGGATGGCGTCCTCAAACCACTTTCGCAGTTGACCGTCACGCGCTGGTCACTGGAAGCACTCGGCGGCACAATTGATATGAATGCACGCAATGCAGAAGGCCGCATCGTGATCCAAAGTCTGCCTGTGCGCAATGGCGTCGTCCTGACGAGCGCGCCGCCGGGCTTGCAGGTCTACCCCGCGCCGTCGCCGCTCAACCTCGATTATCCCGATCAGGTGAGTGGGCTGCTGCTGCGTTGGGGCGTGCTGGTGCTATTTACGGGCGTGTTGATGATCGCGGCGGGCGTGCTGCTGGATCGCAGCGAGCCGTTCTAAGTCGCTTGGTGGGTGATACACGAGGTTGGTCTATGCTATATATCGATGATTTGGATCGCCTTTCACCGCTTCATCGGGCAGCTTATCAGGGGGATGTACCCGCAATGAGGGCTGCGCTTGATGCAGGTGCGAATATTGACGCGCCCTCTGAACACGTATGGAATCGCCGTAAAATGTTCAATGGCCTAACTCCCTTGATGATTACGGCAGGCAATCAACTTGGTTCATCCGAGCCGATGCGCCTGCTATTGGAATGGGGTGCAAACCCGCGTATAAAGACGCCGCGTGGCCGTACAGCGCTTTGGTTTGCGGTCGACTCAGATAACGCAGCGGGCGTAGAAGTTCTCATCGACGCCGGAGCCGAGGTGAATGAGGAGAGCGAAGATGTATTCAGAGTCATTTGTTTGGCGGCAAGAAATGGCAATCCGAACATACTTGAACTTCTCCTCACGGCTGGTGCTTCACCTCATCCTCACTCGGATGCAACTAAATATTTATCCGCATCATCTTACGAGATACCCCTGTTTGAAGCTGCTGAAAGCGGAAATGCGAATTGTGTGCGGATGCTACTCACTGCTGGAGTTCCCGCGATGGTACAGGATAATAGGGGAGACACGGCACTTGCACATGCCGGTTCACCCCAAGTTGTGCGTGTGTTGGTTGAGGCAGGTTGTCCACTCGATGTATTCAATCAATATTCAAAGACTGAACTCGATGAAGCGCTCACGAGTCGCCGTGCTGATGTAGCTCGCGAACTCATCACAATGGGCACGTCACTGGCATTGTGCGACCAATCTGGGCGCTCCGTCCTCGTGCGATACGTCAGTTCATACGAGGTGGATTCGGAACTCGTCAAGCTGTTGATTGATGCCGGGGCAGATATTCATACGCGGTTTTATAACAATCAGACTGTTCTGCACGCTGCTTCGCAATTATGGGCAGGAGACCGTCGTGGGCAATTGGGTCCGGTCATCAAAGTCCTTATCGACGCAGGACTCCCAGTTGATATTCGTGACGACTCAGGTAAAACACCCCTTCATTTAGCCGTTGGCGACGAGGGTGGAGACATGGGTGCGATTCAGATGTTGCTGGATATGGGCGCTGATGTCAACTCACTTGATGGAAAAGGTCGCACACCGCTTATTATTGCTTTGAAAAAGGGATGGTATTATGCGCGGCAGACTGTACCGCTTTTACTCTCGCGTGGCGCTGATCCTTGCCTGAAAGCACTTGATGGATCGACCGCGTATGACTTCGCTGTATATAACGTCGAAATATGGGAACGGATTGTCAATCAAAGACGACAAGAACCGGAACCCGATCAACAAAATATTGAGAATGGGCTGAAATTGATTTCTGATTTAGAGTTTGTGCGCGATCTTGTCCGTTTACCGTAAACTTAATCGCGGTTCGGTCTTCCCTCGCACAGCATAACAACCGCCTTTCATTGCGGCGCTGGCGTGTCTTCGCGCCTCAAAAACAAAAACTCCCTTCCCCAAAATTCCGGGAAAGGGAGCCTTTGACATGGAAACCCTCTCCCAAACAGGAAGAGGGTTTATGATGATTGACGAACCCGATTACGGCGCGGCGATCTCGCCATCCGGTCCGAGGTCCGGGGTATCGCCAATCGCGTCGAGGTCCACTTCGGCGTCGGCATCGAACGCGCCCTGGCTTTCGAGCGTGACGTTCGGCGCGACGAGTTCGCGGTCCTGATAGGTGTGGAAGCCTGTCCCGGAGGGGATTAGCTTGCCGATAATCACATTTTCCTTGAGACCATACAGGCGGTCTTCCTTGCCTTCGATAGCCGCACCCGCCAGCACCTTGATCGTGTGCTGGAAGCTGGCTGCCGAGAGGAAGCTATCCGTACTGAGCGCGGCTTTCGTCACGCCGAGCAGCACCGGGACGCCTTGCGCCGGGTCCTTGCCCTGTCGGATCAGTTTCTCGTTCATATCCAGAAGCATCAGCTTCTCGATCAGTTCACCGGGCAGTATTGTCGAGTCGCCGGTCTTGGTGATCTGGACCTTACTGAGCATCTTGCGGATGATGATCTCGAAGTGCTTGTCCGCGATGTTCACACCTTGGTTGCGGTACACATCCTGGACTTCGGAGAGCAGATAAAGCTGCGTGATGTTCTCGCCCTGCACCTTGAGGATCAGGTGCGGGTTCTTCGCGCCTTCGGTCAACTGCTGACCCGCGTAGACTTCAATACCGTTCTCGATGCCGGGCATCATGCGCGCGGTTTGCGGTAAATCGTAGTCGCGCTCTTCCACCTGCTCATAGCGGATGTACAGATCGTGGCCTTCGAGGTGGATCATGCCTTCCATCTTGGCGAGGATCAGCTCTTCCGGCTGGTCATCGCTGACCCAGCGCTTGGCGATCTGCTGTCCGGCCTTGATCTTCTGTTCGTCATCGACCAGCAAATCCCAGTCGGCGGGGATCGTGTGCTGTTCGCTGAACACTTCACTGTTGCGCACGATTGCGTGGCGGATACCGTATTCATCCTTCTGGATGTATAGCGTGCCGCTGATTTCGGTCATGACGGCCTCACCCTTCGGCTTCTTGCGTGCCTCGAAGAGTTCTTCGACGCGCGGCAGACCGCTGGTGATGTCACCGGAGACCTGCGCCGTACCGCCCGTATGGAACGTGCGGAGCGTCAACTGTGTTCCCGGCTCACCGATGGATTGCGCCGCGACGATACCCACCGCTGCGCCGATCTCCACCAGCGCGCCGCGTCCGAGGTCACGACCGTAGCACAGCGCACAGATGCCGTGTACGAGCGCGCAGGTCATCGGGCTGCGCACGACGATTTCCGGGATGCCGCTGGCGTTGATCGCGTCGGCCTTCTCTTCATCGAACAGCTCGTTGCGGTCGATCAACATTTCGCCCGTTTTCGGGTGATAATGCGCGACGGTCGCGCAACGCCCGTTGATGCGCTCTTGAATGGTTTGCCCTGCGATGTTATCCGAGCGCTTGATCACCATACCGTTTTGTGTGCCGCAGTCGAGGCGGTTGACGATTACGTCCTGCGCCACATCGACTAGGCGACGGGTCAGATAACCTGCGTTCGCGGTACGCAGCGCCGTGTCTGCGAGACCCTTACGCGCGCCGTGCGTGGAGATGAAGTATTCGAGCGCGGTCAGCCCCATGCGGAAGTGCGAGCGGATCGGCAGTTCGATGATACGCCCGGAGGGGTCGGCCATCAAGCCGCGCATCCCGGCAAGCTGCGTGATCGGACCGAAGCCACCCTTTGTCGAACCGGAGATCGCCATGATCGCAATCGGACCGAACGGATCGAGCGTGTCTTTGATGACGTTGCCGAGGTCGTCCTTCGCCTTCGTCCACGTCTCGACTGTCTTCTGGTAACGCTCGTCTTCGGTGAGCAGCCCGCGCCGGAAGTTCCGCTCTGCGGTTTCCATTTCGCGCCCTGCGTCTTCGAGGATTTGCGTGCGCTCTTCCGGTACAGTCAGGTCCGCGACCGCGATTGTCGTCCCGGAAACTGTCGCGTAGTGGAAGCCGAGGTTCTTGATTTCGTCTACGATGTCGGTCGTGATGTCCGGTCCCATACGCTGGTAAGCCGTCGCGACCAGTGTTTGGAGCTGCTTCTTGCCCATCGTGTCCTGCACATAGCGCAGTTCGTTGGGAAGGATGCGATTGAAGATCGCGCGCCCGATGGTCGTGACTTCCGGTTTGGTCTGCGCGACGATTTTGCCCGCGCGCACCTCGTCGGCGATTTCCTCCGGCGTGCCTTCAAAGTAGTTACCGAGCAGGATCGGCGTGTGCAGCGTGACCAGTCCGAGGCCGTACAGATACTCTGCCTCGTCCATGTTCGATACGAGACGACGCTCGGTCAGGTTGGAGATTTCCAGCTCTTCGAGGTAGTCTTTTTTCTTCTTGCCCTTCTGCATGAAGTCGTAGCCGTTATACACAGCCACGTCGATCTGGCCGTTCAGCACGGCATCGAGCAGGGCATTATCGGCGCTGATCGTCTTGATCACCTTGCCGCTCTCGTCGCGCTGCTCTTCCTTGCGGAAAATGACGACTTCGTTGCCGGTGAATAGCTCTTGCTTATCGACCCACTGCTGACCGCCCGTGTTGAGCGAGACGCCGATCCGAACGCCGCCCTTGCGGAGCGTTTCCCAGTAGCGGAACTCTTCGGTACGGTCCTTGCGGGCGATGATGTCCGCTGCCGGGTCCATCGTCATGTAGTAGTTGCCAAGCACCATGTCCTTCGACGGACCGACAATCGGCTGGCCGTCGGCGGGCTTGAGCAGGTTCTTCGTCGCGAGCATCAGCGAGCGCGCTTCGGCCACCGCCTTATCGGAAAGCGGGACGTGAACGGCCATCTGGTCGCCGTCGAAGTCGGCATTGAAGGCCGAGCAGACGAGCGGGTGAATCTGAATTGCCTTGCCTTCGACCAACTGCGGCTCGAACGCCTGAATACCGAGGCGGTGCAACGTCGGCGCGCGGTTCAACAGCACCGGACGGTCCTTGATGACCTCCTCCAGCACTTCCCAGACTTCCGGCTTCTCACGTTCCAGCAGACGCTTCGCGCCCTTCACGTTGGAAACCGTGCCATTCATCACCAGCTTGGAAATGACGAACGGACGGTAGAGTTCCAGCGCCATCGTCTTGGGCAGGCCGCACTGGTGCAGCTTCAACTTCGGACCGATGACGATCACCGAACGCCCGGAGTAATCGACGCGCTTGCCGAGCAGGTTGCGGCGGAAGCGCCCCTTCTTGCCCTTGAGCATATCGGAGAGCGATTTGAGTTCGCGCCGCCCGCGACGGCTGAGTGCCTTCCCGCGCTGGCTGTTGTCGATCAGGCTGTCTACGGCTTCCTGCAACATGCGCTTCTCGTTACGCACGATCACGTCCGGCGCGCCGAGTTCGAGCAGCCGCTTGAGGCGGTTGTTACGATTGATCACGCGGCGGTACAGGTCGTTCAGGTCGCTGGTTGCGAAACGCCCACCATCGAGCTGCACCATCGGGCGCAGGTCCGGCGGGATCACGGGCAGCACGGTCAGGATCATCCATTCAGGGCGGTTGCCGCTCTTGCGCAGCGACTCGACGACGCGCAGGCGCTTGGTTGCCTTCTTCTTGCGCTGCTTGCTCTTCGTATCGCGGACTTCGATCCAGAGTTCCGCCGAAAGCTTGGTGAGGTCCATACTGGCGAGGATCGCGTAGAACGCTTCCGCACCCATATCGGCCTTGAAGACGTTGCCGTAGCGCTGCTTGAGTTCGCGATACTTCGGCTCACCGAGGAATTGCAGCGGCTGGAGCGATTCGAGTTCCGCGCGGGCATCGTGCGCTTGAACACGGATGCGCGTCAGACGGGTTTCGCGCTCATCTTGCAGCACGTCGATCTGTTCCATCGCGGAATTGTTGCGGGTATCGACTTCAAGGCCAAGCCGCGCGAGTTCCTGCTGGCGGCGATCTTCGACTTCCACATGGATTTCGCTGATGCGCCCGGAGACAGTCTGCTGCACGCGGCCAAGCAGTTCGTTTGGGGAAACGACATCATCCGCATCGGCGATCATTTCACCTGCCGACTCAAACATGAGTGGCGCGGTGAGGGTTTGCGGTCCCTTCATCGAATTGATGCGGCGTTCGAGGTTTTGTCCCTCTTCGATAACTTCTGTGGTACGCGCCGCGAGTTCGGCATCGACCTGCGCGTTGATACCCCCGGTACGCTCTTCGATTTCACCGAGGCTCGCATCACGGGTGGCGCGGATCGCCTCGATTTGCAATTCGAGTTCGCCGCCACCTGCTTCCTGACGGTCCAATTCATCGCTGATACGCTTGAGCGCTTTGTTACGCGCGTCTTCATCGACATACGTAATCACATATTGCGCGAAGTACAGCACGCGGTCGAGGTTGCGGCGGCTGACATCGAGCAATAAGCCAAGATAGCTCGGCACGCGGCGCGTATACCAGACGTGCGCGACGGGCGCAGCGAGGCCGATATGCCCCATCCGCTCGCGGCGAACAGTCGCGCGCGTGACTTCGACGCCGCACTTGTCGCAGATAATGCCCTTGTAGCGGATGTTTTTATACTTGCCGCAGTAACACTGCCAGTCCTTCGTCGGTCCGAAGATCGCCTCATCGAAGAGGCCGTCCTTCTCCGGGCGCAGGCGCCGATAGTTGATCGTCTCCGGTTTGGTGACTTCTCCATACGACCAGCTTCTGATTTGATCCGGCGATGCCAGACTGATGCGTAGGGCGCTGAAATCTTTCGCCTCCAAAGGCGGCCTCCTTAGACTATGTTACAGGTACGAATAGGGTGTGCTAATGTGCGGAACAGAGATATAAATAGCCCGACCAGACAAAAACAGGCGGCAAGGTTTCCCTTCCGGCCCAAATTGGTTGTCTGGCGGACTCTTCTCGGTTTGTTGCGTTGGCATATGTGCAGGGCATAATTATAGTAGCAGTCGTGCAAATGTCAAGCATCATTTGACAAATCATAGTAGTTGCGCATTGGTTGGGAGTTGCAAAAGCATGTCACCGTCCGTTTTCCCGTACAGCCCGCTACCATGATCGAACTCGAACACCGTCCCTGGCCGCGCCCGGTAGCGCCCTGGCGCATGGCGCAGGTGTGGAGCGACTTGCTATTCATTCATTGGCCGCTCCCACCAGAACAGCTACGCCCGCTTATTCCTGCATCCCTTGAGCTGGATACTTACGAGGGGCAGGCATGGATCGGGGTCGTGCCATTCCGTATGAGTGATGTGCGACCGCGCGGAGGCACGCCCGTGAAGTGGCTCTCGCGCTTCCCGGAACTCAACGTCCGCACATATGTCGTTGTGGATGGCAAGCCCGGCGTGTACTTTTTCAGTCTGGAAGCGGCAAATCCAGCGGCGGTGTGGTTCGCACGGCGGTTCTTCATGCTGCCTTACTATCGCGCGCAGATGTCTTGCCGACCTGCTCAGGATTGGATCGAATATCGCAGTCAGCGCCGTGCCGATCCAGTAGTTCAATTTGCCGGACGATACCGCCCAATTGGGATGCCCTACTTCGCCCAACCGGGGACGCTGGAGCATTGGCTGA
>Ga0123337_10002033_pt1 | contig 24005 bp, 19 predicted proteins | sample frozenSSSSmetaG_FD_89792 | JGI IMG/M metagenome (GOLD analysis project Ga0123337, IMG submission 89792) | Glacier valley bacterial and archeal communities from Borup Fiord, Nunavut, Canada, to study Microbial Dark Matter (Phase II) -... | ecosystem: Environmental > Aquatic > Freshwater > Ice >...
GAGGTGCTTCACCGCATGATGGCGCTCTACATCGTGCTGCCGCTGATGCTCTGGGGCCTGGCGCTCTTTTTCGTCGCGCGTTACCCGCTCTCCCGCGGCCGCATGACGGAAATACGCCTTCAACTTGAAGCCCGCCGTGGCGCGGCCTGATACGACCACGGAAAATCAATTCAACCCATGACCTTAACGCTCGTTCCTCCTTCCTTAACCTCCCGTGTCTTCGGCTGCTGGCTCGGCAAATCCATCGGCGGCACCCTCGGCCTGCCCGCCGAGGGCAAGATGGACCGTCTCCACTATACGTTCTACGATCCGGTGCCCACCATCGCCCCGCCCAACGACGACCTCGAACTTCAGCTCGTCTGGCTTCACCTCCTCGAAACCCACAAGGACAGCACGCTCACCCAGCAGGACTTCGCCGACGCCTGGCTCAATCACCTCCACTACATGTGGGACGAATACGGCCGCTGCCGCTGGAATCTCCGTCGCGGCGTGCCCGTCTCCGCCGTCGGCACGTTTGAGAACAACTTCGTCTCCGGCATGGGTTCGCCCATCCGCTCCGAGATATGGGCCTGCATTTTCCCCGGTGATCCTGCCAGTGCCGCCTACTACGCCGCGCTCGACGCCTCGCTTGACCACGGCGTCGAGGGCATCGCCGGCGAAGTGCTTTTCGCCGTCATGCAAAGTCTGGTTGCCGCCGGCACGCCCGTCGCCGAGGCCATTTTCTCCGCGCTCACCCGCATCCCCGCCGACAGCGAAACCGCCCGTGCCCTCATCCTCGTCGCCAACGCCCATAAACGCGGCGTGCCCGTCTGGGACGCTCGCAAAGACCTTCTCGCCAAACACGGCAACGACAACTTCACCCACACACCGCTCAACGTGGCGCTCACGATCTGGGCGCTCCTCTACGGCGAAGGTGATTTTGAAAAGAGCATCCTCCTCGCGGTAAACGGCGGCTACGACACCGACTGCACCGCCGCCACCGTCGGCGCGACCATCGGCCTCGCCATAGGCACCGAAGCCATCCCCGATCGCTGGCGCCAGCCCATCGGCGAAGGTGTGTTCATCGGCTCCGGCATCGTCGGCATCCGCGCCGCTGCCAGCCTTGGCGAACTCACCGACCGCACCGTCGCTCTCATCGGAAAACTAAAAACAAAAACCTGGGCCGAGCTCGACTGGTCGCCCGTCATCCCATCCGTTGATCTCGCCACGCTGCCCGGCACGATCACGTTGCGTCCTCTCGATGGCTCCGCCCCCGTGCTCTGGGCCAACGGCGAACTGCCCGCCGCCGTCAAAGCGGCCGGCGGCGCCGAGTGGGACTGGACTCCCGCCCACCCCGACAAGCCGCACTTCGTCATCGCGCTCGCCCGCACCGGCGCAAAGTTGTTCATCGACGGAGCGCTCGTCATCGACTGCCCGACCGGCCAGTCCTATGTGCCCGCCACCCATCGCTCCGCCGAGCCCTCGCGCACCTTCTTCACGCCCACCCCAGGCACGCATCGGGTGCGGGTCGAACTGGGTGCCAGTTCTGACCAACAGGACGCCACCGTGCTCCTCGCCTATAAGAATCTGCACATCGCACCGTGGACACCACAGGAGATCCCTTATCCGGCCCAACTGTCCGACACCGCGCCTGCGGTGGCCCCATAAAGCACCCGCGTTGATCCTCATAAAACGAACGGATTAAAAGTCCGTTCGTTTTTTATTGTCGTCAGCGGACCGTGCCCGGGCGCGACGACCGTTTCCTCAGGCAAGGCGGCCAGCAACCGGCCGAGATGCTTTCTGAGCTGCTGCGAACAAAAGTAAGCTCCGCCCACCGAGCCGGCAAAAAAAAGGTCTCCCGACACCAGCAGCGGCGTCCCGCCGGCAATCTTCGCGACGCGCACTTCGTAGCAATTATGCGCCTCGGCATGGCCTGGCGTCGCCAGTGCCTTGATCTCAAACCCGCCCAGCGTGACACACGCTGCTTCGCCCAGCGCGGCCGCTCCGGGCACTTGTGCGTCCACTGGACAAAACACCGGCACCGGTCCGAACTGCTTCACCACCTCGGCCAATCCGCCCGTGTGCTCGGTCTCCGCATGTGTGATAAATACTCCGTCCAACCGCTTGATGATCGCCGGCCACACACGACGCAGCATCACCGGATCGCTCCCGGTGTCGAAAAGCACGCCGGAGTTTTTGCCGCAATCGGCGACGATGTAGGCGTTGGCCACGCCGATACCGTGCGGCGTCCGCAAGGGATAGAGGCAAAACGGCAGCCCGGCGATTTCAGGCAACGGATAGCGGCCTGCCGCCAGCGACTGCACGCCCAGCTCATTCAAACCCAGCACTTGTCCGAGACGCTTCAACTCATCCGCCGTGAAATCGTAACGGTAATCAATGGCGTCGCAGATCCTCCCGGCATCAACCTTGGCCAGGATCGCGAGCGACTGCTCGTTGAGCCCGGCGTGACGCATGGCCTTCTCCAAGACGTCACCCAGCTCGTCTTCCAAAGGTGCGTGTTCGATGACCATGAAGACTGATTACATACTTTGGGCGGAAACGGCAAAAATGTTTTTGTTTTTTTGCACGCGCCTCCCACCGTAAACCCAATGGATTCGCAACAACAGGAGGTCCTCGACATTTTCACCCGCACCAAGGCGCTGCTGACCGGACATTTTGTCCTGCGGTCCGGCCTGCACAGCGGCCATTATTTCCAATGCGCGCAGGTCTGCCAGCGCATGGACGCCGTCACCCGCCTTGCCGAACTGCTGGTCGCCAAGCTGGGCGGCTTTAAATTCGAAACGGTCCTCGCCCCCGGCATGGGCGGTCTCGTCATCGGCCAAGAAGTCGCGCGCCAGGCCAAGGCCCGCTACGTTTTTGCCGAAAAGGAAAACGACCGCCTCGTGCTGCGTCGCGGCTTCAAGTTTGCGCCCGGAGAGCCGGTGCTCATCGTCGAGGACGTCGTCACCCGAGGCGGACGTGTTCTTGAGTGCATCGATATCGTCCGCAAGGGCGGTGGCGTGCCCGTCGCCGTCGCCATGCTGGTGGACCGCAGCGCCGGCACGATGCGCTTCGAAATCCCGGCCATCTCGCTGCTTGAACTCAGTTTTCCGACCTATCCGGCCGACCAAGTGCCGGAAGCGCTCGCCAAGATTCCTGTCGAAAAGCCGGGAAGCTGATCACCGGCGAACCGCGCCTCCTTCAAACAAAAACGCCGACACGATTGTCCGGCGTTTTTCGTTAAGGCTTATTTCACCGTGATGAGCTGGTAGCTGATCTGGCCGCGGTAATAAACCAGCAGCAGGTGGCGACCGGCTTGAAGCGCCGTCTTGGTGACCTTGAAATCGATCACCGCCTGACGATCAATCTCCACGATGACCGCATCGGCCGCCAAACGATCGCGATAGGGCGAATCCTCCGCCACCGCGGTGACCAGCAGCCCGGTGATGCGGTTGTCGATTTGCAGCCGTCGGCGGGAGTCCACTCCGAGCGGCTCGGCCTGGATGCCGGTCAACAACTCGTTGGGATTCTCCACCAGCTTGCCAAGGGCAACCGCGATGGTGCGGGGCTTGCCGTCGCGCACGACCGCAAGACTGACCGTCGATCCCGGGATGCTCTGGGCGATGACAAAGCGCAGATCTTCGCGGGAGGCAACCGGCTTGCCGTCAATCGAAAGGACGGCGTCGTTGCGCTTGAGACCGGCTTTGTCGGCCGGACTGTCGGGGGCGATATCGGAGAGCAGCACGCCCTTGGTATCCTTGGGCAGGCCGAGCTGGTCGGCGACTTCGGGCGTGATCGTGTCGGTGCTCACGCCGAGAAACCCGCGCGCCACCGTGCCGGTTTCCACGAGGCTGCGCATGATGCTGGCCGCCATGTTCACCGGGATGGCAAAGCCGATGCCGATGTTGCCCCTCGACGGCGAAAGGATCGCGCTGTTGATACCGACGAGCCGGCCTTTCGCATCGATGAGCGCGCCGCCGGAGTTGCCCATGTTGATGGACGCATCGGTCTGGATGAAGTTCTCATAGCCACCCACCTGATCGAGCAGGCCGAGCTTGCTGCGGCCCTTCGCAGAAATGATGCCCATCGTGACCGTCTGTCCGACGTTCAGCGGATTCCCCAGCGCGAACACGAGGTCGCCGACGCGGATCTTGTCGCTGTCGGCGAGCGTGATCGCCGGAAGGTCCTTGGCGTCGATTTTGATGACGGCGATGTCGGTCTTTGGATCCGTGCCGATAACCTTGGCGATGAGTTCGCGATCATCAGAAAGGGCTACCTTCAGCTCGTCCGCACCCTCGACGACGTGGTTGTTGGTCAGGATGTAGCCATCTGATGAAATGATGACGCCGGAACCCAAACCATCCTCCTCGTGATTCCCTCCAGAAAGCCGGCCTGTGAAAATATCCACGCGCACCTGCTCGCGCACGAGCTTCTTGGAATAGACGGAGACGACCGTCTTTTGCGCGGGCTCAACCACATCGGCATAACTGGACACCCGGCTCTCCGTGCCTGTAGTCACGGGGGAGCGGTCGATCTTCAGATCGGGTTGGACAAGCGCCTTTTTTTCCTCGGCCGACGCAAAGGGAACGACAGCCGAAACCGTGACGGCAATGGCGAACAAGCTGGAGAGGAAGCGGGTTTTCATGGATGCGATGATGACCTCGAAACCTTTAGGAAAGTTCCCTCCTTAAGCCACCCAAACCCTTCCGGCACCGGCTCAGAATCCCTTGATCTTAAACAGGCTCGTAACGCTTTCGTTGTGGTGGATGCGCAAGATCGCGTCGGCCATCAACGGGGCGATGCTGAGCACGCGAATCGGCAGACCGCGCGTGTCCACGGGGATGGAATTGGTGGTGATGAGCTCGTCGATATGGCCGAGGGCGAGGCGCTCGTAGGCGATCGGACTGAGCAAGGCATGACTCACGGCAGCGCGCACGCTGAGGGCACCGCTGTTACGCATGATTTTGGCGGCATTGGCAAGCGTGCCCGCCGTCTCGGTAATGTCATCGACGAGGAGAACATCCTTGCCGGCGACATCGCCGACGACGTTGACCGTCTCGACGGTGGTGGCGTTGGTGCGTTTTTTCCAGACCATGCCGAGCTGCGCTCCGAGGATACCCGCGTAGGCGGCGGCCATCTTCATGCCGCCGACATCGGGCGAAACCACGACCATGTTGTCACCTTTGAACTGTTCGAGGTATTTAAAGAAAACGGGCGACGCGAAAAGGTGATCCACCGGGATGTCGAAGAAGCCCTGAATCTGCTGCGAGTGCAGATCCATCGTGAGGATGCGGTTGGCTCCGGCGGCGACGAGCAGGTTGGCCACGAGCTTGGCGGTGATGGGCACGCGAGGCTGGTCCTTGCGATCCTGACGGGCGTAACCGTAGAAAGGCATGACGGCGGTGATGCGCTGGGCCGAGGCGCGGCGCGCGGCGTCGATCATGATGAGCAGCTCCATCAACGATTGGTTGGTGGGCGTGCAGGTCGGCTGGACGATGTAGACGTCATGCCCGCGCACGTTCTCGTTGATCTTCACGAAGGACTCGCCGTCGGGAAAACTGGTGACCGTGGCTTCGCCGAGCGGCACCTTCATGTGGAAACAAATTTCCTCGGCGAGAGGACGGTTGGAGTTGCCTGTGAAGATTTTCAGCCCGGGTGTGCTCATGAAGGTGATAGGAACGTGTCAGGATTGTGACGGGGCGGAAGGCTTTTTTAAGTCCGCCAGTCCCGATTCGAGGGCATCCACGCGTTTGAAGAGGTCGGGGATGCGTTTGCGGAGGACATTGAGACGCTGCTCGAAGTTGTAGGGGAGCGCCGGGGTGCCCTTCATGAAACTGCCGGGGGCGAGGTCCGAATTGATGCCGGACTGGCCATCGATCTTGCTCCCCTTGCCCACCGTGAGGTGACCGGCGAGACCGGCCTGCCCGCCTAGCACGACGTAATCCTCGACCGTGGTGCTGCCGGAAATACCCACTTGGGAGCAGATGAGGCAATGCCGGCCAATGCGGACGTTGTGCGCGATCTGCACCAAGTTGTCGATTTTGGTCCCTGCGCCCACGACCGTCTGGCTGAACCGGGCGCGGTCGAGGGTGCTATTGGCCCCGATCTCGACGTCGCTTTCGATCACGACGTTGCCGACCTGCGGGACCTTTTCGTGACGTCCCGCGACGAATTCGTAGCCAAAGCCGTCCGAGCCCACCACCACGCCCGGCTGGAGGCGCACGCGGTCACGAACCACGCATTCGTTGGCCACCACCACACGCGGCATGAACCAGCAATCGGCGCCGATGCTGGCATTCCGGCCGATAAAAACATGCGCTTCCATGTGGGTGCGTTCCCCGATGACCGCACCGTCCTCGATCACGCAAAACGGCCCGATGGTCGCGCTGGCCGCAACCTGCGCGCCCGTGGCGACGACCGCCGTGGGATGAATGCCCGCGGCCGGCTTGGGCCAGAGCAACCGCTCGATTCGCGCACATACGAGTGCAAGCGCCACCGAGGGTTTTTCGACGAACAAAAATTGCTGCCCGGCGGCAGGCTCGCCGACGTAATCCTTGGGGAGCAACACCAGCGAGGCGGCGGTCGTTGCGACCTCGGTTTTATACTTGGGGTTGCCCAGAAACGAAAGATCACCGGCCTTTGCGGTGCCCAAAGCCGCGATGTCACGAATGATTTCGCCGGTGGTTCCCTTGGTGGAAAGAGGTTGGACGATGGCGGCGATGTCGGCCGCGCTGAAAGCAAGCTGCATGGGGGGAAAAGCGTGGGTTGCGCGGACGGTCATGGCAAGCCGCCGCACGGACAAACAAAAAACCCCGCTCGGTCAGGAGCGGGGTTTGTAAATCACAAGATCACAAATTACTTCTTGGTGCCGGGGAAGGAAACCGACGGAGCAGCCGTGGAACCTGAGGCAGCAGGTGCCGCAGTCGAACCAGCCGGGCGGTCCTTGTTGATCTCTTTGGCCACTTCATCGGTGATGTCGTAGGCGGAATCAAAATAGATGATGGTGGGAACACCGATCAGCGAGGGGCCCGATTTGTCGAACAACAGGGTCGCGCCCTTCTTTTTGGCGATGTCGATGGCGGTCTTGCTGATTTCTTCCAGCAACAGTTGCTTGAAGGTATTGATGCGCTGCTGCAGGGAGCGCTGGGTATTCTGGCGGAAGCTGTTTACTTCGTTTTGCTTGCTTTGGATTTCTCCGGCCTTGGCCTGAAGATCCTGCTGAGCCTTGGCTTTGGCGGCATCGGTCAGCGTCGCATTTTTGAGGCCTTCCTGCATGTCCTGGGCCTGCTTGACCAAGGCGTTGCCCTCGGTGTTCAGCTTTTGCAGCTCATCCTCGGCCTTCTGCTGGTCGGCGCGAAGCTTGGCGTTTTGCTCCTCGGTCTTGTAGTGGCCGTCATAGAGCTTGACCATGTCGACGACAAAGACCTTGGGAGCGGGTTGAGCCTGCACTGCGGCGGTAAAAAGACCGGCGACAGCCAAGGCCAGGAATGATTTAAGTAATTTATGCATAGGGATTGTAGAGATGAGGATGGGGATGATTAGAAACGGGTGCCAAACGAAAAGTTAAACTGACCGGCGGTTTTGTTGTAGCGATCGGTGGTGATGGGAATGCCGTAGTCCAGACTCAGCGGAGCGCCGGCAATGGTGAGGCGCAGGCCAAAACCAAAGTCGTCGTTGTAGGCGGCGGGACTAAAATCATAGGAACCACTGTTGACGAAACCTGCATCGTAGAAAACCGCAAATCTCACAGGTTCCACGATATCTAAAGAATATTCGATGCTAAGCATGCCGTAGGTATCGCCACCGACCGGCACAAAATCTTTACCCGAAGGGCCGGATCCAACTTTGGGGCCGACTTCACGATACTGGAAACCACGCAAAGTGTAGGGACCGCCCAGATAAAAACGGTCGTAAAAGGGCACGGCAGTGCCACCGTAGCTGTCCATAACTCCGCCGCGGCCGATAAGGGACAAGACCTGATTCTGAGTGTCGAACAACGGCACAAACTGGGCACCACGCGCCTCCAGTTTATAGTAATCAACGTCACCACCCAAGGCCGATGAAGCCACATCGGTGTTAAACTCCAAACGGCTGCCTTTGGTCGTGCCGATCAATTTGTCGCGGGTGTCGCGCAACAATTGCGTGCTGACCTTGGTGATCGTGTTGGTTTTTTCAGGATAAACATTCGTGTAGCCAGTCGAGACGTCATTGATGTCCACGATCTGATAACCGTAGGCCACACGGCCTTCGACCAATTCAAAGAGGCGCTTACGCAGATAAACCTCACCGCCCAGGCGGATTTCCTTGTAGTCGGAACTGTTGTAATCGGAAGACGTGCGGAAAAGAGAGAAGCCCAGTGCAAGTTGCTGCTGGAAGAGCCAAGGCTCTTCAAAGGACAGAATGGCCTCGGTGGACAGAGATCCCAACTGGACGCGCAGACGGAATTTCTGGCCGTCGCCCTGAAACATCGAACTGCGATTAAAGATATCGAAGTTGGACTGGGTGAGTTCGGCAAAAATAACCGCATTTTCCAAGGTGCTGAAGCCGGCGCCGAAAGTCAGGTTACCCGTGCGGCCTTCCTTGACGGCGATCTTCAGGTTTTTGCGTCCGGGAATGGCCGTGGTTTCAGGCGTCATGTTCACGTCCTCGAAGAAGCGTGTATTTTCCAAGCGCTGCTTCGACGTCTTCATGCGGACGATGTCGAAAACCTCCCCCGGACCGATGGCGAGTTCCCGCAGGATGACGGTGCTCTTGGACTTGGTGTTGCCCTCGATCTTGATGGATTCGACGTAGAACTTGTCGCTCTCCTTAATGATGTAATCGATGTCGATGTTGCCCGTGGCCAGGTTGGGTTTACGCACGATGCGGACACGTGTCTCGATGTAGCCGCCCGCGCCGTAAGCGTCCTCAAGCGCGGTGATGTCCTTTTCGATCATGGACGGGGTGAAAAGCTTCCCGCTGGTCTGCTTGAGCGCCGCCCGCAGCTTTTCCGTCGTGATGATCGTGTTGCCGGTGATGGTGATGTCGCCAACCTTATATTGGCGGCCCTCGATGATCTTGATCGTGAGGACGAGCTTCTTGGAGGTGGGATAGGCGTAAACCACCTTGTCATCCGGCACCTCGACATCGAGGAAGCCGAGTTCGCGGTAGTAATCGCGGATCTTATCGAGGTCGTCCTCGAACTGGTCATCCTTGAAGCGGCCCGATCCCGTCAGCCAGGAGAACATCCAGTGCCGCTTGGTCTCCATGACCTTGCGGAGCGCCTTGGCCTTCACATGGTCGTTTCCAGAGAAAAGAATGTCGGCGATCTTCACCTTGTTGCCCTCGATGATCTTGAAGGTGACGGTGCCGAAACCGGTGGCGCGGTTGCGCTCGATCGTGTAACTGACCTGGGCAAGATTGTAGCCGGTCTTCTGATAATAGGCGCGGAGGGTCTCGGCGTCTTCTTTAACCTGCCGCTCATCCAGTGCGGTGTTGGACTTGGTCTTGATTTCCTTGTCGAGGCGGGAGCTCTTGATCTTTTTGTTGCCCTCATAGCGCACGCTCAACACGCGGAATTTGGGGGTAACCTCGATCACCAGATTGACGGTGCGGTCAGGGCGGACATCGCGCTTCACCTCGATGAACTCAAAGAGCCCGGTCTTGTAGAGCGACCGGATGTCATGGTCGATCATGGTGTCGTCGAGATCGATGCCCGTGCGCAGCTCCATATTGGCGCGGACAACCTGTTCGTTGATGGTGGCCGTGCCCACAAATTTCACCGTCACCGTGCCCACTTTATAGGGTGAGACCGCCGCTGGCGCAGGCGCCAACACCGTTTGACTCTGCGCCCAGCCACGCGCACCCGTCGAAACGAGCAAAGCAAAGACAAAAAGAAGGCGAATCACCCCCGAAAAGGGGTTACTGGGTGTAGTTTTCAAAGCGTGTGATGTCCCGAAGGAACGTAAGTTTCAATTCTCCTACCGGTCCGTTTCGTTGTTTGGCAACGATTAACTCGGCGGAGTCGGCGGCGACTTGGAATTTCTCGTCGGCATCTTTGGGCCGGGCGAGCATGAGAACGACGTCGGCGTCCTGCTCGATGGAGCCAGATTCGCGCAGGTCGGAGAGTTTGGGTGTGCGGTTTTCTTTTTCGGCGGAGCGGTTCAACTGACTTAATACAATGACCGGCACGTCAAGTTCCTTGGCGAGCGCCTTTAGCCCGCGGGAAATTTCCGCGACCTGTTGTTCGCGGGGGGTTTTGGAATCGGTCGGCGCGAGAAGCTGGAGGTAGTCGACCACGATCAGGCCGAGCTTGGTGCGCGCCTGGAGGCGGCGGGCCTTGGCGCGCAGCTCCATGATCGTGAGATGGCTCGAGTCGTCGATGTAGATGGGGGCTTTGGAAAAATCGTCGGCCGCTTCGAGCAGCTTTTGCTGCTCGGCGCCGTTCTTGGAGAGCAGACCGTCGCGCAACAGTTTCATGTTCACGCGGGCGCGGGCGCACAACATACGCAGCGCAAGCTGCGAGGAACCCATTTCCAATGAGAAGATGAGCGTCGGCACGCCTTCGCCGCGCTTGGGAAATGCCGCCGCCTCGGCAAAATTCAGCGCGAGCGAGGTCTTGCCCATCGAGGGACGGGCCGCCAGCACGATCATTTCCTGTTTCTGAAAGCCGTAGGTGAAAGAATCGAGATCCTTGAAGCCGGAAGAAACTCCCGTGAGTTCACCTTTTTTCATCATCATTTTCGTGATGACGGCCATGGCCTCGTTGGTCGGGCCTTTCATCTGGACGGCACCGTCCGAGACGCGGTCCTGAGTGACCTTGAAGATGTCCTGCTCCACCTTGTCGACGAACTCTTCGAGTCCGCCTTCGTAGTTGTAGCAGCTCTCAACCGCGCCGGTGGCGACCTTGATGAGCTCGCGCAGGAGGTGCAGTTCACGGACCTTCTCGATGAAATAGGTCGCCTGCGCGGTCGTGGGGATGCGTCCGCTGACCTGCGTCAGGTAGGCGTAGCCGCCGATCTCGTCGAGCTGGCGGCTGGTCTTCAGTTCCTCGGCGAGAATCGCGAGGTCGATCGCGGTGCCCTTGTTGTAGAGCTCGACGAGCTTTTCGAAAATGACGCGGTTGGCCGGAAAATAAAAGGCGGGCGCGCTCAGCTTGCCCTCAAGGCAGCGGGCGACGACGTCGGCACCGTCGAGAAAACAGCAGGACAACAGATATTCCTCGGCTTCGATGCTGTGCGGCGGCGTGCGCCCGATAGCGGTCGGCATGGAACCGGCGGAGTCGGTCGATGCACGCGGGCGGCGGGGATATTTTTGCGCGTCGTCAGCCATGAACAGAGCCCACGAGGCAACACGCTGGAACCGGATAAGCAACGCCGGCGTGCGGAAAGTTTTTCACCCGTTGTTCACTGGGGAATTTATATCTGGCGCCGGATAATTTCCGACGCTGAAACGGTAGGGCTGGGCCGGCCGGTTCGCTGGAGCGGGGACCTCCCGGTCCCCGTCACGCGACCGGGAGGTCGCGTCTCCATGATGCACGAACAACGGAGGCTCCTGCAGCCCTGCTCCCCTTCAGGCACGAAAAAGCCGCAGTCTTGCGACTGCGGCTTGAGTCAAAGCAACCGGATCAAAAGCCGGTCGCGATGGCTTACTTGCGGTTGCGCTTGGCGGCCTTCTCGGCGGCGCGGGCGGCGTTCTGCGCCATCTTGGTGTGCTCGGCGTAAGGATCGGTGACCTTGGGAGCGGCCTCGGCGGCACCAGCCTCGACGATGGGGTTCTCCGACACGACGTCGAAGGACACCTCAACCGAGACTTCGGGGTGCAGCTTGATCTTAACCTCGTGCTTGCCGAGGGTCTTGATCGGGGTGTGGAGGTGGATCTTCTTCTTGTCGATGACGACGCCACCCTCGGTGAGCTTCTGGTGGAGATCGGCGGAGGTGATCGCGCCGAACAGTTTGCCGCCTTCGCCGGTCTTCACCGCAAACGCGAGGGAGACCTTGGAGATCTGGGCGGCCAGCGCCTGGGCGCCGGCGAGCTCTTCAGACTCGCGGGAGGTGCGACGCTTCTTGAGCGCCTCGACCTGCTTGCGGTTCGACTGGGTGAGAGCGACCGCGAATTTCTGCGGGAGGAGATAATTGCGGGCGTAGCCGGCGCGAACTTTGACCTGGTCGCCTTCGGCGCCAAGACCGTCAACGGGCTTGATAAGGAGAACTTCGTGGTGGGCCATGATGGGTGTGTAGTTTGATTGTTGTTTTTAAGAGAGGTGCGGGAGGGCGCGCTTTAGAACGGAACGTCTTCGTCGATGTTGTCCTGCGGGGGGACGACGGGCTTGGCGCCGGTGCGGGGAGGAGGCGTGTGGCGCTCGACCGTCTGGTCGATGCCTTCGTCTCCGCCCGAAGCGGGAGCAGCCGAGCGGGGAGCGGCACCGGGAGCGCCGCCACCTTCGCCGCCTTCACGTCCGCCGAGGAACTGGAAGTTCTCGAGGACGATCTTCATCTTGCTGCGCTTCTGGCCGGTGGTCTTGTCGTCCCACGTGTCCAGCTTGAGACGGCCCTCAACGAAGAGGGGACGGCCCTTGACGCAGTATTTCGCGACGGTTTCGCCCTGTTTGCCCCAGGCTTCGATATCAACAAAGGTCGTCTCATCGCGGGTCGCGCCAGATTCGTCCTTGAAGGTGCGGTTCACCGCGAGGCCGAATTGGCAGATGGCCGTCCCTTTCGGCGTGACCCGGAGTTCCGGATCGCGCGTCAGGTTGCCGATAAGCATTACTTTGTTGAGAGAGGCCATGGGAGCGTTGTTCGCCCGGACTTAGGCAGACTGGAGGAAGGTGCGGTAAACGGTGCTGTTGAGGCGGAGGCGTTCCTTGAGCTGGGCGGGGCCCTGCGCGGGAGCGGAGAAGGCGACCTGCACGTAGGTGGCGCCGGGGAGGTTGCGGTCGGTGACACGAGCGAAATCCTTGCGGCCAAGGGTCTCGACGGAGGAAACCTCACCGTCGACGGCGAGAATGTCTTTCTTCACGCCTTCGATGATCTGGTCGATGGTGTCTTCCTTGCCGCGGTTATCGAGGATGAAGGTGGCGCGGTAGTTACGTTTGGTGATGGTGCTCATTGGGAGTCTCTGCGGTTAAGTTGGTTCATGGCCCGGTCGGCTCCGTGTTCTATCACGAGTCGAAGTCCGGACGTGTAATGATCTAAATTTTTATCGAGGAGGTGTTGTTGGTCAGAAGTAAATTGTCCGAGAACGAAGTCCTTGAGGTCCATCTGCGGCGGGTCTTTGGGACCGATGCCGATGCGGTAGCGGATAAATCCGGTGCCGAATCGCTCGATGAGGCTGGCCACACCGTTGTGGCCTCCTGCGCTGCCGGTCACGGTGACCTTCACGAGACCGAGGTTGATCGTGAGATCATCATAGACGGCGATTACCGAGGTGGCCGGGATCTTGTAGAACCCGGTCATCGCCTGCAGCGCCCGGCCGCTTTCGTTCATGAACGTGAGCGGCTTGGCGAACAGGATGGTGCGACCTGGTTCCGGATCCCAACGGGCGACCATCGCCTCGAACGACCGTTGCGTTTGCCACGCAAGGCCGAGCTGACGGGTGATCGCCTCGACGACGAGAAAACCCACGTTGTGGCGGGTTTTCTCGTATTCGCGGCCCGGGTTGCCGAGACCGGCAACGAGCGAGATGGACATGACTCAAAGAACAATCGCCCCGGCCCGTCGCGGTCAAGCGGCGGGCCGTGACGGGAAAGCTTACTTCTTGGCGGGAGCAGCGGCGGGCTTGGCGCCAGCAGCGGGTTTGGCACCGGCGGCGGGAGCGGCGGCCTTCGCATCGCCAGCGGCGGGAGCGGCGGCGCCAGCAGCGGGAGCGGCGGCACCAGGAGCACCGGCCACAGGAGCGGCGGCGACCACGGTGGCGGCGATTTCGCCGACGGGCTCGACGATCGAGACGACGGGCTGGCCCTTGAGATCAAGGAACTCGACACCCTTGATGGGCGTGAGCGTGCCGACCTTCAGGGTCTCGCCGACCTTCAGCTCGGTTACATCGACGGCGATGACCGGGGGAAGATCCTTCGGGAAGCAGCGAACGCGGAGAACGTGCAGCGCGATTTCAAGCACGCCGCTCTGCTTCTTGACGCCGAACGCCTCGCCCACGATGGAGACAGGGACGTTGATCTCGAGCTTCTCATCGGCCTTCACTTCCTGAAGATCGATGTGGAGAAATTTGTCGGTGATGGGATCGCGCTGGATTTCCTGCACGAAGGACAGGGCCTTCGAAGCGTTGTCCTTGCGGTTGAGCTCGATGAGGAGCGCGCGACCGGCGACGGACTTCAGGAGGCGGACGAACTCGGGAGCATCGACGGCGAGCGTCTCCGGGTTGGTGTGCTTTCCGTAGAGGATCGCGGGGATCTGGTTGGCCTTGCGCACGCGGCGGGAGGCGCTGCGACCCGTCTGGGCGCGGGTCGTGACGTTGAGGATCAGTTGTGTAGTGCTCATAGATTCGTTCCCCCTGTTCCTCCGGAATTGAAGGCAGGCGTAATAGAAAAGGGTCCGAAGAGATAGAATCGCACGGGGCGAAGGCAACCAAAACTTTGAAAATCTGCGGAAAGGGCCAAAACGAGCGTTGACAACCCCCACCTCAACGCTGTTTTTCCAACCCTCCTCACTGGAGGTTTCTTGCCTGGTAGCTCAGTGGCAGAGCAGGTGACTGTTAATCACTTGGTCGTAGGTTCGACCCCTACCCGGGCAGCCACTTTAGCCCCAATTACTTACAAAAGTATTTTGGGGCTTTTTTGCGCCCCAAATAAATCGTCTGTCCCCTTTCTGTCCCTCTTTTTGAGTCCTCACCTTGACCTGAAACGGGGTCTCAGCCATTACAATCCCAGTTCTCGCGCGGGCGCGCGCACGAGTCGGCGGCTGTTTCTACTCCTTTCATCGACACAACTTCCCCTATTGAGCTCTGCGTGTGGCCATTCGACGCAGGGTATTCTCAGCCATCCTTGGCGTCTGGAAGGCCATATAGATGGCTATTCGCCGACACTGGTCACGCCCGCCCAGTAGGCTCACCGAGGACACGCTGCACCGTCTTGCAGGTTTGCCCACCGTTGATGACCTGTAAGCCCTCTACATGAACGGAGAGGTCGGTTAAGTTTTGGAATTCGTTATGGCTGAATTTCGTGCAGGTGAAGGTAATGCCATTGTTGTAGAAGTAGAAATTATCCCTGTCGGCGGGGTCTAATAGCGTCTGGCGAATGCCTTCATTTACTAGATTTCCAGTTAGTCCGCGGTAGCGCCGAACGTTACGTTCCAAGAGCCGGTCGCCTTGGTCGGCGTTACGGTTGAAGAGCGCGGCGAGTTCCGTGAGTTTCATTTTTCCAACCAAAACTCGACGGAATTGAAAATTCTCGAGTAGCCCCTTTCCAGTGAGGCTAAGAACCTCTTTCACCGGTTGCCGCGTCCAAACAAAGCACGAGTTTCCTCACGGCCAAGTAGGTCGCGTTTTCCCGGATCGTGTTCGTGTGTTCGTCGAGCACACGATTCACAAACCGCTCCAAGATGCGCCGAAGGGCGTCACGGTGCGGAATACACTCGGTGTAGCTCCGGATGAACCCATTGAAATCACCTCGGGATGGCACGCGATCATCCGGCTCACAGGCCCAGTCACGCAGTTTGTCGCTGATAACCTTCGCCCGGCCCTTGTCTTGATCTGAAGTGGCCAAGAAAAGATCGTTCCACGCGGGCAAATCCAATGCGTTGATCAGAAATTCGAAGACTTCACCGCACGTGGGAAACGAGGCGGTGGCGGGGTGTTGAGTGGGTTTCGTTTTCATCCCAGATAGGCAGTGGGTTTCAGATGGTTGTAGCGTTCGTGGCTAAGACAGTCACGAAATTGATAGCCCGATGGCGTGCGTAAGAAAATCGCTCGCCAACGTCGTCCCAGCGGAACGGAGACGAGTTCGCGAAACACCTGTAGGCGTTTGCCGTGAAACTCGCCTGGGGCACGCCGCTCAATCTCAAGGGCTCGGCGCACCCGCACCAGACGCGCGACCTGTGCCGGAGGCAGACACGTTATCTTTGCAGCTTTCATCGAGACACCTCCATCGGGCGGCTCAAACCCGTGGCGAAGCCTCCTTCAAAAGAACCTCAAGGGCGGCTTGGCCGTCGACGGCGGACTCAACCTCGGCGGCTCGATTGAACCGATCTACAATGCCGTGAGCATTGTGGAAATCGCCGCCGAAAAAGGTGCATCCACCCTGCTGCTACCCGTCTCCACTCGGAAGCAAATGATGGAGCTACCCGACGAGCTGGCAACCAAGGTAAATATCGTATTCTACGCCGACGTGCGCGACGCGTTAATGAAGGCTTTGGCAGTGTAAAAACGGATACTCGCCGGGAGGCCTGAGTTCTTGGTGCGTAGCCGTGCTTGGATCGCTATTTCAGATTCCCTTCTCCATCGTATAAACTCGAATTTCTTCTGATAGCCGTAAGCCTTGTCGGAAAAGGTCTAGGTTGGTGTGGAGCTTGTATTTGAGCAGTGCGTGACGCAGCGCCTGCTTCACTTCTCGTTCGCTTTGAGCAGTTCCTTGCCCACCAGGAAAACGCATTTGTTTAACAATTGAGTCGATGTCAGCCACGATGCGTTCCACACTCGCGTTTGTGTTCTTCCCCAAAAGCGGATCGCGTGAAAAACACACCCAAACGTCACAGGCGCGTAACCTGAATGACGCGGCACCCCTGTAATCTGGGGATTATTCAAAACAAGAAGAGGACATTTTTAGAGCTGTATTGCAGTCAGCACCAGATCGAGCCGGAAGACTTCCCCAAGGTTGTTTTCCAGCATGCTCTTCATCTGCACGCGCGTCCGTTCGTGACGTTGACCACCCTGCTCAAGCGCTACCATTTTGCCGCCGATTACGACTTCATCAACAACATCGGCCAGCTCACACGCTACCGTGACTTCGATCTCTATATGCAGGGATTTTCCCGGCACCCCCAGAACTGCGGTTTCCTGCGGCGCGGATTGCGGCTGCGCGTGAGCTCTCGCCGGCTGCGATTCATCATCAGGGATCTCATCATAAAGGAGAAAAACCGACGGGCGGCAGAAAATGCCGGCGGCGGCGAACAACCGGTTGGTCACGAGCGACGCCGGTTGAATTTCCAACCGCCAAGGATCGCCGACCTTTCCGGCGCGCCCGTCCACACATCCAAGCGTTTATTCGATAATGACCATTAAGTTCATCTGGGGATCTTCACGCGTCGTTTCGGCGCGCTGGCATGGCGGTCTTTTTTGCATCCACGAACGCACTTCCACTCGTCGCAGCTCCGGCTCGAACCCCGTCATCCGCAGTCTGATTATCAGCACTCGCGGTCTGCTTTTCTGGGGAGGCATACTGGCCATCATAAGCTATATCGCCGCCGTCGTGGTCCTTCACCAATGGATGAAGAGCCGGCCCTTCAACCTCGTCACCCTTAAGGACTGCGCGCTCTACCCGGTTCGCCGCGATGTCATCCAGGCAAAAAAAGGTCAGGCCTTCGTTCATGAAGGATTGGACGACATCAAAGCCGGCCTGGTGCGCCCGGGGATGCAAAAGCTGACCCTGGGGATCGTGCGTTATCCGCAGGAAAAAGAAGGGCGCCTCGTCCTGGCGAGGATTCATGTGCTGCTCGGCTCACGTCCCATGGCCATGGGCCTGCTGCGCGCGGGGCTCCCCTATTCAGCTACCGACCAATCCTACATGGAAAGTCTCCTGCAATTGGCGAAGGAAGGGGAGGATTTCGACTTCTGGCTGGAAGCTTGCGAAGCCTCGCTGGGACAATCGGAAAACAAACCCGACTTGGCGGGCTTTCGCCGTTGGATCATCCAGAAAAAAATCATCGGCCTGACCGAATCCGGACACCCACTCGAAGCCGCCCGGCTGGCTCAAGCCTCCGGGGCGGACACCGATGAGAAATTCGCGGAACTCAAGGTTTTGGCCCTCCTCAAAAGCGGCGAGGCGAACACTGCGGCAACCTTCATCGAGGCATGGAGAAAGAAAAACGGCCCAAGCCCCCTGTTCTTCCCTCTACAAACCCGCGCCCTCCGCGAGGCAGGCCGGCGCGAGGACATGGAACTTGTGCTGGCCGAATGGAGCCGGAGCGATTTCACGAACCCCGCACCCTACATCAATCTGGTCGTGAATCGCGCATCACTCCACGACGAGACCGGTGCACAGACCGCGGTCGACGCCTTTTTTCTTCGTTTCAGCAGCTACCCTGAAACACTGATCCAATTGTCCGAAGCCTTGGTTCCGTTGGGAGAAGTCGATCTGTCAAAACAATGCCTCGCCCAGGCGGAGACCCAAGGATTCGCGACCTACACCCTGCAACAGCTTTTGATGGAAGCCTGCATCACCCGAGGGAATTTGACCGAAGCGCAAGACGTGCTCGACCGGCTCGCCCCGTTGCACATGGCAAACGATCCCTTGGCAGGCTACTGGGTTTTGATGACCCGAATGGTCGCCGCCGCCCTTGATCCATCCTCGGGCGTTCAGTCGAACCTTGTCACGGAGGTGCAAAAGCAACGCCTGTCCATGGCGGCCTATCACCGCTTGATAAGCGTGCTGCGCACTTCCGGCCAAAACGCCACCGCCCTTGATGTCACCCGGCTGGCACTGGACAATTATCCCAACAGCACCGCTCTTCAAAAAACGTCCGCAGCCTTGCTGGATGCAGTGACTGCGGCCGAGGCCGCCAAACCCAAGCTGGTCATCACGGCGGTGAAGCTGGACTCCGCCGCCTCCGACAAGATTCAAGCCGCCACCCGCGCGATGCTCGCAGGGGTGGATAACGAGACCGCATTTTTCAAAAATCTGAATGATCAGATCAAGGCCGGTCAGGCAGACGACGCCCTTGCGTCCATCCGCACCGCCCGCAGCGCACGGCCCGACTGGCTGAATGCGCGTGACGACGAACTCTCCCTTACCGAGATCCGACTTTATGCCGGCCAGAAAGATATCCTGACCATGCAAAGGTTGGCTCGTTTGTATCTGAACGGCGCCTTGCGCCGCTCCTCTAACATCCTCGGCCTCGCCACCGAACTCCATCAGGCAGGCGACTCTGAATTGGCCATTTTACTCGTCCGGGAAATCCTCCGGGCCAGCCCGACCTTCGCTCGGGCGAAGAAAGCCTTGGACACCTGGGTTCCTCCGTCCGCGCCGGCCAAGCCAACCGAGTAAACGCCGGTCGGTCCCAATGGGCGGCGAGCCCCGGCGGACAACTGACTCAGCCTTTGCCGAGGTCGAAGAGTTTCAGCGCGGTGCGCTGGCCGTCGAGGGATGAATCTTGCTTGGTCAGCTGTCCAGGCGAGGCACCGTCCTCGGCCTTGGCTTCGTCCTTCTTGTCCTTGTCCTCCTTCTTTTGATCGGAGTCCGGCGAGGAAGGATCAGAGCCTCCATAGCCGAGCACTTCGACGGAGATAAGGGACGGCATCGCGTTGTCGCCGTTGCCACCATTGCGGCTCTGATCGCGGGAGGACTGCGCGAGATCAGAGGCCGAGTTGGCGGACTCCGAGGCGGGCGTTGACGGCGGCGCGGAGACAGGCGCGGCCGAGGCGGCAGGCGTGCCCGTGCTGGTGCCGCCCGTCTGGATGTTGCCGGCGTTGAGAACCTGAAGAGCCGCGATGTTAAGATTGCCGGAAGAGCGAATACCGGCGTCACCGGCATCGATGGTGCCGACAGGCGCAATCAGATCGACGTTGCCCGGCTCCACACCTTGGACGGTCGCAAGCACACCGATGCCGCCGCCAGTGGCGAGGCCCGCGAGATCGGTTTTCACGTCGCCGCTCTGAGGGTCGATGAGGACACGCGTGGGCGAAGCGGATTGCACGGTCTTGGATGAAAAACCGGCGGCGATATTGCCAGTCGAGGACCAGATAAGAACATCGCCTCCGCGCAGGGTGAAGATGCGCTGAACGCCGATATCCACGCTGTCACGGGTGAATATGGAGATGCTGCCACCGCGCTCGGTGATGATGCCAGGAGGCGTGCCTGAATTTTTCGGCTGATCAGTGCCAAGGGAAAGTCCGCCACCGGGAGCGAAAATAGAAATGTCGCCGCCGCTGGTGGTGGAAATTTCACGAGAGGAAAGCGACAGGCTGCCGGCCCAGTCCTTGGAACCGGGGAACAACGCATCGATGGCGGCATAGCCGGCGGCGTAGTTGCCAAACCCCGCGCTTTCACGGTTGTTGTGATCGCGACCGGCGTCACGCAGAACCGTGTAGAAAATGGCTCGTGAAAGGCTGTCACGTTTTTCCTGGGGCAACAGATTGAAGGCCGCCCAGATTTGATCGTTGGTGGCGCCGGATAGACCAAGAAGAGAACCAAGGTCAGGCAGATAACGGGTCGCATAGGCACCGGCGGTGGCGGGGTTGAGGAAACGGGTGTCGAACGCTTGATAGTCCGGATTCTGCGAACCGCCAAAACCGGCCGCGACGGTGATGGATGCGCCACCGGAAGGAAGAGAGGGATTGCGGGTGTTGCCGATGCTGGTGAGACCGACCGCCGTGCCGTCCGGCGTGGTCACACTGCTTCCAAGATCAAGATTGCGACCGGCCGTGACCGTGAGGGTGCCCGGGCCGCCGATCTGGATATCACCGGCCGTGGGATTGCCTATGCCCGGACCGGCGGTGGTGGACGAAGTCGCGTAGAGCTGATTTCCCGAGGCGGTGGCTTGGGCGCGCAAAGCCGAAGTGGCGTCGTAGGCGATCAAATCGCGACCGGCGGAAATCACGCTGCTGTCATTCACCGAAAGGTTTTGAAGATAGAGGGCGACGTCGGTGATGTCCTGGCCCGCAATCACCCGGCTGGATTTGGGCGCGTAAAGCGTGAGCCCGGAGATATCGCCGGAACCCGCATAAAGACGAAGCGGTTGAACGTCGCCGAGGTGCAGTAGGGCGGGATCATGAAGTGCCTGCTGATTTTGAAGCACGCCATAATAGCCCTCGGTGGAACCCGATTCGTTGAACAAGGCGTTGAGCGAAGCCATCAGAGTCGAAGGGGTCGAACTGGACGCGAGCGCGAGAGACATGGGCGTCGCCACTCCGGGCAGGCTTGCCGGATTCACATCCGAAACATTGATGGTCGCGGTGCTCCACGTGCGCAGATTGGTCGATGAGGAAGCCTGCGACGGATTCTGAAGGCCGTTGGGCTGAAGACCGTTGATCGAATGGGCGGCGTAAAGACCGAGCGTGCCGGTGGCGGAAGGTGCCAGCGTCAGTTTCCCGATCAGGTTGATGTCACCGGAAAACGCCGTGGCGTTCAACGTTCCCGGCAGCAGCGCGGCCAGGGTATTGAACTGCGAAGTATCATTCTCGATCAGGCGCAGCCACGGCTGGTTGTAGCCGGCGTAGGTCTCGGAAGCGGCGCCCTTCACCGGAAAATCGTTGTAGAGCACGTTGGCAAACCAGTTGGCCAGCGATCCGGTCTTGTCGTTCGGATCAGATTTCAACGTCACCGCTCCAGTAAGCGAGGAAACGGAGACCGCATTGTCAGCCGCGTAGGTGGTGAAGTAGGTCCTGTTGAAATAACTGTTGTTGATGCCCTGCGGGAGAAGGAAGGGGTTAGCCACAGACCCGAGCAAAAGGTCTCCACCGGCCGAGACATCGAAGCTGCCTTTGCCCAGGAAGAGCGTGGTCGGCAGCCATGTGGAAGCGTCGGTCTTGATCGCGTTGCGTTTAACGGCGGCCCGAGTGGCGTTGGTCGTGATGTCGCCGCCTGCGACAAGCGTGCCGACGCCACGCTCAACATAATAAACGCCACCGTTGATATCGCGGCCGGCAATAACGCTCACATCGCCGCCGCCCAGTTCGACCAATGCGGAGGCGTTGGGCGTGCCCTTCGGCATACGCGCGTTGGTGGGCGCCACCGCGTCCACGTTCACGACGTCACGACCTGCCTTGAGCGTAACATTGCCGCCGCCCAAGGCACCGACACCCTCGAAGAAATTGCTGAAATCAACCCACCAGGTGGTGGACGAGATTTGGCTCGGCGCACCCGACAGTCCCGTCGGCGCGACGAACTGACCGGTCACGGGATCCACCTGGCCGCGGCGGTAAAGCCAGTTGTTCGGCAGCTCCGCTGATGAGTCGGCGAGCAGCGTGGTGCCTTGCATGAAAAAATGCCCGATGTCGTTCTGCGCAGAAATGCTGACGTTCCCACCCGCCAGACTGTAGTAGGCACCGTAGGCGGGCGTCTGGATGGATCCTAACTCGGGGGTCTTGCGATAAGTGGTATTGGGCCTGTCAAAGTTATCCATCGTGGCTGCCTGGGTGCCGGCAGTATAGATGGAGGCCAGCGGATTGAGCAGTCGCACATCGCGACCGACGGCGATGGTGATGTCTCCCGTGCCGGTGCGAATGGTCTGATAAAACGCGGGCTTGGTGGAGGAGCCGCCGATGGAACTGTTGCGCAAGGCATCGGTGCTCGTGCCTAACGGCAACGTGGGACTGCCCAGCCCCATTTGCAGGGAACCGGAATCGGCTCCCAATTGCGTCAACGGCTTAACTGCCGTGCGTCCCGCCGCTCCCAAGTCCGCGCCCGCCACCAAGGTGTAGGACCAAGAACGGACACCGGCAGCCAAGAGAGGCGCATCCCACAAGCCGAAGGTGGACGTGCCGCCAAACCCGTCACTCAACGAGGCGAATTTTCGGGTGGAGGTGTTATAGTTGAAAACCAAATTTCCGGCCGCCCTCAGGGTGAGATTTCCAACCTCTCCCGAACCTAAAACAGCGGAGTCAACGCCTGCCCCAAAGCGGAAGGTGGAAAGATCCCAGCTCGTGCCAAGGGTAAGGTCGCCCGTCCGGTTGATGATCTCGGCACCGGTCTGCACATGAAGCACGGGAGCGAGCGCGGCGTTGTTGGCCAACAGCCGTCCGGCAATGATGCCCATGTTGCCGCCGAAGGTCGTGCCGTTGGTTTTGACGTTGGTCTGGGTCGTGGTGGTGATCGCTCCACCGGAAGAAGTAAGGTCGAAGAGTTTGTAGCCTTCGACCACGATGCTCGATGCATTCAGGGTCGTGGCGTTGAGCGCGTTCATCTGAAGATCGCTGGCGGCGGAGTTTTGCGGAGCGCGCAAATGAAGCGTGCCTGAAAAATCTCCCAAGGCGGCGCTTCCGGCGGTCTGTTTCACCACCGAGAGATCGATGAGCGACCCGGTCTTCAGATCGAGAATCGCGGCGGTGTTAATGACACCGTTGAGCTCGGAACCAGCCTCCAGCGAAATCGATCCTCCCTTGCCGGCATTGTCGAAATCCTGCGCGGCCACGGTGAGCTGCGAACTGGATTCAAGGGCAAGGCCACCGCCGGCTGACAACTTGATGTTGCCGCCGGTTGCGCCGGAGGCGTCGATTTTCCCTGTCACCGTGATGGAGCCTTGGTCAGCCGAAAGCGTGAAGTTTCTGGCGGTCGCCGTTCCATCGACGAGCACATCACCCGTGCGGAAACGGAAGTCGCGCTCCTGGGTAAATCCGGCGGTGTTTAGCGATGCGTCGAGCGCCGCGAGACTGCCGCCCGTCAATAAGTGTGCATCGATTGAAAATACTCCTCCCTGCCCTGAAGTTCCCGCGTGCCCCAACAACGCGCCATCAAGGGAGAAGACTCCGCCGGGCACACTCACGGAAAGCATGCCGGCATCGCCCCCGCCCGCTTGGGCGGCGACGGAAAGAGTGGAACCCGAGGCGATGGCCACGCCACCCGCATCGGCAATCAAGTTGATCGTGCCGCCATTGGTGAATCTCGTCTGGTCATTGAAGACCTTCGAGGTTCCGCCGACATCGATCAGGCTGGCGGCATTGCCTCCGATTACCACGTCACCGGCAGTCGCATGCAGGGTGAGCGTGCCGCTGGGCAGGCTGATCTTGCTGTCAATCGCAATGCTGGCGCCGGCAAGCGTAAGGCTCGCCCCGAGACCGCCGACAACCGTAGTCGTTCCGATGGTCGCTGGAGCGGAAACCACAAGCGTGCCGCCGGCGGTAATCTGCTGATTGGCGGCCGACGCGGCGGTAAGAACCGGAGTCGA
>Ga0123337_10002034_pt1 | contig 24000 bp, 23 predicted proteins | sample frozenSSSSmetaG_FD_89792 | JGI IMG/M metagenome (GOLD analysis project Ga0123337, IMG submission 89792) | Glacier valley bacterial and archeal communities from Borup Fiord, Nunavut, Canada, to study Microbial Dark Matter (Phase II) -... | ecosystem: Environmental > Aquatic > Freshwater > Ice >...
GGAAGAAGAGGAAGAAGAGGAAGAAGAGGAAGAAGAGGAAGAAGAGGAAGAAGAGGAAGAAGAGGAAGAAGAGGAAGAAGAGGAAGAAGAGGAAGAAGAGGAAGAAGAGGAAGAAGAGGAAGAGGAAGAAGAAGAAGATGAAGAAGAAGAAGACGATGAAGAAGGGGATGAAGAGGAGGAAGGCGACGAAGAGGGGGAGGACAACGAGGAGGAGGAAGGCGACGAAGAGGGGGAGGACAACGAGGAGGAGGAAGGGGATGAAGAAGAGGAGAAAGAGGAAGAGGACGAGGAAGAGGAAGAGGAGGAGGAAGAAGAGGAGGAGGAGGAGGAGGAGGAACAGGAGGAACAGGAGGAAGAGGAGGAAGGGGACGAAGGGAAGGAAGGGGAGGAAAAGAAGGAAGGGAAGGAAGAGGAGGAGGAAGAAGAAGAGGAGGAGGAAGAAGAAGAATAGATAAATATTTGAGGCCATAAATTTGAGAATTTCAAATGATAAATGCGGCATAAATAAGGATCAAAGTCTTGAATTCGATATGTGAGATGAGCATGTGCCGAGATGAACGAGAAAGAGAGGGATATGCTCGTTTTAAATTCACTAGAAGAAGTTGTTTAGAAAGCGAAGGTGGAATAGCTTCGCGACATCTTCAAGAAAAGGAATTTCAAAGTTGAACGGAACTCGAAATATTATAACATATTGTCAACCTGGTCACCGACTGTAAAACATTATGATCAGGTGACCCAACGCGTCAGTGAGGCTGCCTCAGCCATTCGCTTACACAGCTTCAAGCTAACCGCGTTGCGGGCTTGTCATATCGAAGCTCATCGCAACTCCAGAACGGCCATTATCACAAATTCAACGAACATTGCAGCCTGCCTTCCTTCTGACGACCTAGACACCTCACATCACTCTAATTACACGACCTCATCACCATGGCTACTCTCGAAGATCTTGAAGACATGGAGCGGGAGATGAAGGATGACAGGAACGATGGCGACAAGGATGGCGACAAGGACGGAAAGAAGAAGGCGGACCAAAACGGCGATGCAGAGATGAAGGATGCTGAGCCAGAAGAGCAAGACCCGATATTGGATGAGATTGAGACTCTGTCGACACAAGATATTGTCACAAGAAAGAGGCTGTTAGAAAACGATTCCAGGATCATGAAGAGCGAGTTCCAGCGTTTGTCACACGAGAAGTCCAGCATGAATGAGAAGATCAAGGATAATTTGGAGAAGATCGAGAATAATAGGCATGTCTCACTGATGGATGGAGAGCTTGGTGAATGCGTGGCTAACTGGTGGTCATAGGCAATTACCATATTTAGTTGGTAACGTGGTTGAGCTCCTCGACCTCGATCCAACGGAGGAGTCCAAAGAGGAGGGTGCGAACATCGATTTGGATGCGACGAGAGTAGGAAAGTCGGCAGTTATCAAGACATCTACGCGGCAAACCATATTTCTCCCACTCATCGGCCTGGTCGATCCAGAGACGCTGAAGCCTGGGGACCTGATCGGTGTAAACAAGGACTCATATCTCGTATTGGACACATTACCTGCCGAATATGACAGCAGAGTCAAGGCTATGGAGGTCGATGAAAAGCCAACGGAGAAATACTCAGATGTCGGAGGACTCAATAAGCAAATCGAGGAGCTGGTCGAGGCGATCGTGTGGCCAATGCAGCAGTCAGAGCGCTTCACGAAAATCGGCATCAAGGCACCGAAGGGTATGTTTCAAAACCACAATCGGACTTCATTATGCTGACAATTCGCCAGGCGCACTCATGTATGGCCCTCCAGGTACAGGAAAGACCCTCCTGGCCCGCGCCTGCGCTGCCCAAACCGACGCCACCTTCCTCAAACTCGCCGGCCCGCAACTCGTCCAAATGTTCATCGGTGACGGCGCCAAGCTCGTGCGTGACTGCTTCGCGCTCGCCAAAGAGAAGGCGCCAGCAATCATCTTCATCGACGAGCTCGACGCCATCGGCACGAAGCGCTTCGATTCCGAGAAGAGCGGTGATCGCGAGGTCCAACGTACCATGCTGGAGCTTCTCAACCAGCTCGACGGCTTCGCCTCAGACGACCGCATCAAAGTCCTCGCCGCCACCAACCGCATTGATGTCCTCGATCCTGCGCTGCTCCGTTCGGGTCGTCTGGATAGGAAGATCGAGTTCCCGCTGCCGAACGAGGAGGCGAGAGCGGCGATCATGAAGATCCACAGCAGGAAAATGACCGTGGATGAGGGCGTCAACTGGGCTGAGTTGGCGCGGAGCACGGACGAGTTCGGTGGCGCGATGCTGAAGGCTGTGTGTGTGGAGGCGGGCATGATCGCGTTAAGGAATGGGAAGAACAAGATAAGTCATGAGCACTACGTGGATGCGATTGCCGAAGTGCAGAGTAAGAAGAAGGAGACCATTGCGTTCTATGCATAATTTCGGGGATACTGTGGCCATGGCTGGTGGGTTGTACGAATTAGATAGAATAAAGGATGAATGGAATGGAACTTATGGGTGGGCATTTCAGATGTACTCTTCTGTGCTAGATATGCCGATGCCTCCATGGCGACTCTCTATATCGCGCGAATATCACGTCTTTGATAACAGCTACACCGGAAAACATCTATTTGCTCTAGAAATGCTCACTACAGGCCCTTTTGAGAATCCATCCATTTACGCCTCTAAACGCATAATAACAACCCCCCCCAAAAATCCACAATTACGTTATAAGGCATGAGCAAAGAGTGTAAAAAGAAACGCAACAACATGTAACGGCAGGTCCAACTTTTGACAACACGCTCCAGATATGAAAAGGCTCATACCGAACCTGGTTGCCCGGACTGTATGTCGGTCTAAACCTTTTCCTGACTCCTTTTGGTAACCGTCATAATGCCATTATTCACACTTGGAAATTGCCTTGACTGTCATCGACCCCTATTGCAAGTGGAAATCATTCTCACACAGTCTTTCCCCCTATTCAACGCGAGTATGGGTAGATGAGACTATGACGCCTTCAACTGGAGTAGTAAGCGGACCGGTTGGCCCTCTACCATCATCCGTTGAGATATCCCTCGAGTTGCTATCACCTGACATTATAGAACTGCGCGCAGCCTTGCTCCTGAGTCTCCAATGACGAGCACGGCGAGCTGGCCTGCCACGCGATGGTAGGCGCGCATTAGAGTAAGTAGCTGGTGGATCACTCGGAGCAGTCACACGACGATAATTCTGTTAAATATGTAAGATTTTGAAATAAAAGGACGGAAGATGATGGTCATACCATCTGAAGAGGGGGAGAAAGTAACGGCTGTGTCTCACCAGTACTGTTCATTCCTCCATCGGATCCCTGAGTACCATCGAATGAATCATTCGTTTGACTTGTTGGCTCGCTCTTGGACTGGTTACGGCGTCCATAGCGAGAATAGGGAAGTTTGATCTTGGGCGTCTCATTTTTGAATTCATTACCAGCTGCCACAGAGTCATCTTCAATTCCCTTTTGTCTGACGCAAGAGGGCCTGGAGCATTGCGATTCAAAGACATCATCCGAATCATAAATGTTGTCAGAGCTATCGAGTTGGTTATTTATTGTTGCTTTCGCACTTTTAGCGATACTGGAAGATGAATCTCCATCGTCTTTGGCTTGCGTCGTTTGTTGATTTTTCGAAATGGTCGGCTCAGGCTCTTTTGACTCTGGGATACGTTTTGAGTAGCAGGCAGACTCGGTTGACTCCCGAATGTGGCGCGGTACAAACTCTGAAGTATCTGCTTTGAGTTTTGCACCCTTCCCTTCGATGCTTTTGGTGGGAAAATGTGTGCAGTTCGACTCAGAATGATCAGTTTCGCGTAATGCCGTAGCAAGAGTGGTGGTTCCTGCCTGTGGCTTCACATCGTTGACGATATTCGGAACAGGTCGTCCAGAACTTGGCGACCTGGAAGTGCGTTCCTCAGGCTTGACAAGAATTTGTTTCGACCAAAGATCGCTGTACCTCCCTTTTGAGTGAATCAGTTCGTCGTGTGAGCCATTTTCAATAATTTCTCCATTTTTGATCACCAATATGCGATCCGCTCTCATGATTGTCGAGAGTCGATGAGCTACGACGAATGTCGTACGGCCCTTGGATAGTTCTTTGAAAGCCTCTTGTATCAATTGCTCTGTGTCACTATCAACTGCGCTCGTTGCTTCATCAAGGACGATTATATCTGGATGTTTAAGAATGGCACGGGCGATTGCAACGCGTTGCCTCTCGCCACCTGAAAGCTTCACTCCCTTGCTGCCAACTTTCGAATTGTATCCGTCGGGAAATGCCATGATTTTATCATGGATTGCAGCTGCTCTACAGGCTTCATAAACCTCCTCATTGCTGGCCGACAACTTGGCATAACGAATGTTGTTCATGATCGACTCACAGAAAAGCATCGGATCTTGTGGTACCACGCCAATTTTCTCCCGAAGACTTCTCAATGTGACATCTCGTATATCTTGCCCATCAATCTTTATGCTACCGCTAGTTACGTCGTAGAATCTGTCAAGAAGTTTGATTATGGTTGATTTGCCACTGCCAGTTTCGCCAACAAGAGCAATGGTTGAACCGCCAGGAACAGTAAAATTAATGTCCTTCAGTGTCGGCTTTCGAGGATCATAATGATAATGAACGTGGTCGAAAATTACTTCGCCTTTCTTAAAGTCCAAGGGCTGTGCATTGTCGCGGTCAATGATGGTCGGTTTCGTTTTAAAGAGCTCCAAGAGATGCTCGGCGTCCATCATGCTTTCCGAGACCTTCTTATAGACATTGCTAAAAAAGTTCAGTGGTCCTTGTAGTTGCATCCAATATGTTATTAGTATGATGAAATCTCCAGGCGTCTTTAGACCGTGTGTTACTTGGTAGATAGCCAGGAAACATGCGCCGAGGAGACCCAACGTCATAATGAGCCCTTGAGAAGCGGTCACAAAGTACACAGTTCGACGATAATTTTTATCTCGCAACAGCCGGGTCCTTACATTCGACGAATATCGATCCTCTTCGTAAGGAATATTGTTGAAATAGCTTGCCGTTCGCCAATTGTCAATACTCGTGTATACTGACGACCACTCTTTGCGATAGCTCTTCAAGAAGAGTCGACGCTGTGAACCACTCATAGAAACTAGTTTCGTGGTGACATAAAGAAACAGTAGACTCGTAATAGCCAAGATCAGCCCCATATACGGTCCGAAGAGATAGTTCAGGTATATGCAGACAGCCACAAGGTCGACCAACGTTGGAAGAATCTCAAAGCAAACCAACTCCACAAGACTTGTGATAGACTGGCCTTGAGTCACCGCACGGTGGATATCTGAAGCTTCTTTGTTATCGTGGAAGTCCGATGACAAATTCATTACGTGCTGATGAGCTGCCGTACTGAGTGCTTGATAGGCATATTGCTCAAGAGGACGCCATAAAGAGAACTGTAACCAGCCTATAAATGGTATAAGCTGGTGTCCTTCTCCTTCAGTATATAAGGAGCACTCACCTATGCAGCTAGCCGAATTCGAAAACTTTAATATCGCATATATCGCGGCTGGAATCCAAGGTGTATGTCCTATCGATGTCAGATATAGAACTATTAGGTATTTGAGCTACTAACCATTGACGAGAGAGTCTGTAACAATACCCAATTGACGCGGTATCATGATATTTAGAAAATTCGCTGTTAAGAGACAGCCGACCACGAGAAATGCACGAGATTGCATCAGTTTGTCATGGACCGGCCAAACATATGGAAATAATACCTGAGAATAGTTAGTAAAGATAACCTGATATCAAAATGACAAGGCTGATCCGCAAGCGTACAGAGAAGCCCTTTACATATGTCCACCAGTTGCCATCATTTTCCAAGCGCCTTTGTACCCTTTCTTTGGCCTTATTAGACCCCCTGAAAAATTCGTCATCTGAATCATCGAAGTCATCGCTTTTAGAAGTAGCGTCTATAGTTTCGGTGTTGGAGACAGCTCCATAACCATTGCCACTGTCGGCAATATTATCAGCTCTTGATTGTTTCGGGGCCAAAGTCTTGCGGATTAATGCCTGACGCTCGGCATCCCCGTCACCATAACTCTCCTTGCTGGTTCTCAGTCCCAGATAAATGCACAGGAGCGCCAATATGGCGCTGATACGAAGACATTGTATTGACAAAGAAATCAACTCAAACACGCCGTATGTGCGAGAAGTAATGTTAGGCAAAATAAAAAGGATGATCTCTGAGACTGCCGCAATGAACCAGACACCATAGTATGGATACCATACAGGGAATTTCGTGTCGAGAAGGATCAGCACCGGAATGCCCCATACAAGCATGGCGCATATGAGGTAGACCTATTATAACAGAGTTAGCACGGCTCGTATGGTAAATAATGAGATCTGAAATATTGATAGCATGGATTCCCATCGCCAATATCATTAGTTGTTACTTACTGTCTCGTGTTGGTCAACCCCCCATGATCGAGTGATCACTGTCCGGACCAAGATATTTATGGCACCGGCGGCCTGTAAACTGTCAATATGGCAACTTGTGCTGGATCATCTCGCATGGGAACAGCGCCTTTGCTCTAGTAAAGGATGGAAAACGTACATATGTACCGACGACCAAGTTCATAAGAGCCAGAAGTACATCTCTCCGAATGCCTTGATATTTCCGCTTTTGAGAAACCGTTTCCCTCCTGCAGATGCTCAACGTCGTCGAACTCATGAAATATAAGAACGAAAGTCCTGGATAGGCATAGTGGAGAGCTTCTATCGCATGGTCGATCTGCATTGAATGATCAGTAAATATCCTCAATACATGGATCTATCTATTGGACGAAGCTAGAGCTTAACTTACCTGATGAGGATTCATTGAAAACATCTCAGCCTGTGATCATCGGCGGCAGTGATCCAGCGCGTCTTTTCTTTTTTCGGTCTCCAGGTACTCATCAAACAGAGGAAGGCCTATGCGGACAAAACAACAACAACAACAACAACAATAACACCACAAAGACTAGCAACAACCAGCCAACTATCACACACTGAGTGTGAGCGGACGTTGGAGAGAAGTGAGGCTCCCTTGGGAATTGAATGGACGAAAACTTTTGTGGAGCTGTATTGGCGTATTGGCGTATTGAGAGACGTAAGAAGAGGGCAATTGGGAGTTTCGAGAGATGGAGAGAGGTAGAGAGGTTGAGAGGTAGAAAAAAAGATAGGTAATGTGCGGTACAAGGTTGACTTGTTGAGGTCAGGTAAGCGTTCCGTCCCCAAAATTGTGAAGGATCCTTTAGGGTACCTTGGTGGTTATTTCCTTGCGGGAGAAAGGCGAAATCCCGTTGACTCTTGAGGGTGAGACAACGAAAGCTTTGGAGCCGCGCAAAGCCAGCCCATCAACTACTCTTCCTCTTTTCCTTCCTCTTTTATCCGTTTCTTCCCTTCTCTATCCTCATTATCCGGTGAACCTCCACCCACCATTCAACCCTTCAATCGCTCAATTATGTTTGCTGTCAGTAAGTTTTTGAGATCTGCCCAGGATATGGACAAATAGATGCAGGGACAGAACAACAGAACTGCCACAAAACCTAAGTCTGACCGTTAACAAGATTGGCAAATCAAGTGAGCCTTTCCATCGAGCACCAAACTTTAAGCTGACAATGTTCAAACAGGTTCGAAGAATCCCAATTAACAATCAATGCTCATAGTCGTTGAATTGACGCTTCTCAAACGGTCCAAACGATCCAAGAAGATCCAAGAAGATCCAACAAGTTTCAAGTTAACTTGCGCTCGCCCGCCTCGTCTGCACAAGGCTATCAGATGGTCTTCCGTGTTGTCTTTTGTTCCCCTTCTCTCACACCGGCGGTCTTCAAATTTAACATTTAATGGCCAAAGAGAAGATAGAATCGGCCCTACCTGCCTTTATATAACAAACAACACAACCTATCATGTTGCGGCACATCAACAAGACACAAGATCTACGGAGTACGGATGCTCCTCATCTTTTGAACAGGGTAAGATTGCACAGCTGCCGCTCGGCTTGGTGTAGCTATGCCCTTAGGACACCGGTGCAAATCTTGGCCACTTCGATCTCGTCATCCATGTTCCTGCCACTCTCTTGTGTGATGTGAGCAAGCCGAGGGCATGCGCCATGTACAGATACATACATACACGACATGTAAGATATAAAGGTGCAAAGATACAAAGATACACACTGCTTCGTATGCAGACGATCTTGGTGCCTGCTCCGGTATGATATATGTGTACCTTGGTGGGTACCGCAGAGTACGTACCTCCTCTTCGATGTTGTTAGACTCAGACTGATCAGCGAGCTATCCATGCTGAATGTGACAATATTAGCGGGTAGAAGGCAACTTGTCTCAAGTTGCCTCGTCCTACGGAGTACAGTACATGCACGCATGCATACATACATACATACATACATACATACATACATACAGTACATACAGTACATACATACATACAAGGTTCCTAATGTCGGTGAATGTCGTCGGTGAATGGGCAAATGCCGCCACTTTTAGCGCGTTGCTAATCGGCGTGTCTTCGCGGTGGCGTTTAAGGTCCCCTGTGTGCAGAAAACCGGTCAACTTGATTCGGAGAGTTCAGCGACATCAAAAAACCGAGAACCAAATGTCCTCCTGTCGCTTCTCCGTCCTAGCTCTCAACTTGAGCCTCATATCCAGATCCATCTCGTAGCCCATTAACAACCGACAGTTCTGACAGTTATTCAATACGGGCATTTCAGACATTTCATCGACACTTCTGTGAGGTATCAGATGAGCTGTTCGGTCTTTTGTCTGAAGATACGTTCTTGACCGCCTTGTGTTCAGAAATGGCCATGCACCTGCAAGCTAGATGCCGGGTCTGTTCATTGCATTTGGTCGTACGAGGTGAGCAATTAGGGATTTTTATGTGGGATACATATAATAGGCACACCAAAATGACTCTTACAATCACTCCTTTCAGCAATCTGTAAGTTTGCTCCGCCTGTATTTTACGGCTTTGTCATAGAGGCCAGACAGAAGATTGCACAATACTAATTGGCGTCGTCATGGTCGTTCAATTGGGAGCCACAAAATTCGAGTCAGCTCTTCAATATCCATTCAGTTCTTATGTTAGGTGACCCATGACCATCTCGATGGCCCTGGATTTAATGGGGTGTCGACGATAGGAGGGTTACATGAGCGATATTTGTACAGTCAGTGAGCCACTCTGCCGCAGGACGACACGAAATAGCATGTCGAACATGCCCAACCGTTGGAGCGTTGATGAATAATTTATTTGGAAGCAGGCCCGCTGAGGACCGTTGCACGAAATGGGAGACCGAGACCAGCATTGAATCTTTCCGATCACTTGATGCGACTCGCATAGAATTTCAATCACGTTATGATGCAGGTACCTTTTTCATCTATCATATGTACAGATATTGCAATTTAGGAGGTCTTTTCAGAGCGCTACAATGCGAGAAGATCGTCACAACTTCATGACGGTTCTGGACTCAGTGGTGACATTCGTCTCTAGCGCATTATGGACAGGAAAAGGACCCAATTTCCCGTCCATTTCAACTTTTTTGAGAATACAGGCAAATAGATTGGATGATAATCTTGGCACAGAAGTCTGATGGCCAAGGATCCACCGTGGTTGCATCAGCGTTGTATATGAGCAATTACAACGCAGAGTGTCAGTGTAATTCAGAGAAGGATAGTGGTCTTTGGACCAGAGAAGTCATACTCGAGCACGTTGCCGTTGTTCCAGGCCTCCTGGCTCTGGCCTGCGAAGCCGTACCGCGAGCCGCATACAACGAATGATCCCCCAATTCTGCTTGAAGAGTCAAAATTGGCACTGCCATCTATTTTCTAGTATTAGCAATGATCTCAACATCATTTTCATGATCATGTCTGCATCTTCTCCGTCTCTTTTCTTGCTATTAGCTCCTGACTCTCTTCTTCTCTTTTTTTTATCGATATTTAAAAGCAAACAGGTGGCTCACATGACTTCCCATCCCCATAAGTATAGTCCGTCGTTAGCCGCTCAGTTTCAAGCATGCCAATTGCAATGTCGAAAACATTGCCGCCGGCATTGATGGTCGCTTTTTTTTGCGCGCACCGAGTCCAGAGACGGTGTAAGAGCCGATATCACGCTGGCAATTACCACCGCATCTGGACTGGCAGTTGGAAAAGCCAGAGTAGAGGTGAGAAGGAGGAGCAACGGCGTAGAGATGGAAAGCTGCATGACGAACAATGAGATCAGATACGAGACGATGAGATGATTACTGTGATGAGGGATGCTCATAGAAAGCATAGGTGATATAAGAGGTATATAGAAACAAACCTACAAGGCTGACCAGTGGAATAGGAGAAGGAGAAGGGCCCCTCGTGCTCATTTGGGTAAAGAAAACGATGAATATCCTCCATTATGAGGAGAATTCCGACCTATTGGACCAAAGCCTACATGAGACTGAGATGTGCCACACATCGTTAACCAAAGCTCAGAGAGGAGACTACAATACTCCATTCTGAGAACGGCAAGGCTACATGTTACGTGCATGTAAGGATGCAGGAGGAGCCTCCGCACCCAGATTGGAGATTTTCAACGAGGACGAGAGAGGGCGGCTGGGGGAGTTCGGGAGCGACTGGATATTCTGAATATGCGGGAGCTATGTTCAAAGAACTTTGAAGACCACAACAACCCATAGAAATTCTATGGCAATACACTAGCTAACATCTAAAACGCTTATTCAAAAGGCAAGCAATGCACCGCTCCATTGATCTTACGTACGCTTTTCACCACTGGATATCCGCAAAGCCGCATCTGGTACATGGCAACAACTCCGAATATTACACTCGCAGCATCATGCAAAGCCCTTCCCAAAACAAACCTTAATCCAAAATTGCACTTTCAACGTTGTTCCCTCCCTCCATTACAGCGTCTATCTCTGCCTTCCATATCCAATGTCGTCATCATCAAAATTCAACGGACTCCTATCCCCCAACCCCACCACTGGTCTGAGCGGCACACTCGGCGCCCTTTCACTCCCCGCAACATCCTGATAGCCTCCCGGCATCGTCAATCTCTGCGAGCTTGGACTTCGGCTGCCACTTCCATACTCCTTCGCCCCGGCGTAATCCGCACTGACATCGCCACGACGTCCCTCGGGCGCCTGTGCATGGATGAGCGGCAGATACGCCTCCGACGCCATGGCCGACGAACCGACACCTGACTTCGAGGCACCAGCAATAGCCAAAGCCTGCTTCCTCGCCTTGCTCGTCGCGGCACGGCTGCGGCAGGCCATGAAGATCAAGCTGCCTAGCATGGCTGCAAAGAAGAGGCCGAGGCACGAGCTCACGATGATGCCGGATAAGGGCGGCGTGTTTTCGATGCGCATGCATGTATCCTGGCCCTTCTCCGTGGTCTTGCAGAGCAAGCCATTGTTGCAGCTGACGGAAGGCGTTGAGGTTGGGACGCAGGATGTGCCGGTTGTCCCAGCTTCAGTGGTAGTCATACACCATGTCACAGAAATCATTTTAGTGGTAAAGCAGATAAGAGCAGACTCGGCTGTTGTCTGAGCAGCGGCGGTAACAGTAGTCTTGGAAGCTGATGTGGTGGCTTGCGAGGTTGTTTGTGCAGCGGCGGTTGTCGTTTCAGATGTCTGGGCCGTTACTTCAGCCGTTGTAGACTCAGCAGTCGTTGCGGCTGCTGGCTCTGTCGTTGCGGCTGCTGTTGTCTTTGCTGCAGCCTTCGTCTTTGCTGCAGCTGTGGTTGTCGCTTCCTGTGGGTCTGCAGTGGCAGATTTGCGGACGAGTTGTCTCCTTCTCAGGTCGCCGTCGAAGGAGCGTACTTCTTCGCAACCGTTCTCGTACCATAGCTTGAATGATTGAGCATCCGACGTTAAACAGCCCGAAGAGACAAGACAGTCCTGTAGACACTTCTCGCCCTCCGTGAGGCAGCTGACTATCTCATCTTGGTTTCCGCACGCGGCTAGGATCGCAATGTGCAGGGGAGACGTATGGCAGCATTCAGCAGATATTGAAGGAATGAGCACGGCAGACGCTGCTGCTAGTATTATAGAGGCTCCGCGCATGTCGATCGAGGTGTTGTGGGGGTATTGGTTCTCGTCGACTCGTATTGTGGGTAGCCTCGTGGCCGTTCGTTTCAGGGTCAATCAAGCGCGCAATGTTCGTGCGAGCTCAAAATCGAAATACGAAGAGGGCCAGATTTGGAAATTGCTGCTATAAACCCGCCATCTATGGGCAAGCAAAGCTTTGAAGCGATACAGAACGAAGGAGAGGAAGATAGGTCATGAAACAGAAAAGGAGCAGACTTGAGATCTCGCGCCAAGGGGGAGCTGACTGCCTAACGAGGAAAGAAGGGCCTGGCTGGGACTGTCGGATTGTCCGCCAATCAGCTCAGCCCTGTCATGGATGCCAGGGCGGTGAGCGATTTCAGCGTATACGGTATGGTATGGCTTGAGCGCCTGGCAGTATGAAATGAGAATGAAATAATGTGGAGTGAGACAGGTAAGCACGAGCAGATCAGGAGGTATCGTATCCGCAAAGATGGACCTTTACTTGAGGATGGAGAGGATTTATCTATAAAGAAACAGAAGATTGGTATAGAGAAAGAAATAGGGATTCATCTGCCAGACCAGCTGAAGGTTAGAGGCGACTTTGAATGTTGGCATCTCAGCTCCAGAGGACGAGGCAATACGAGATCTTCAAGGCTGATATGGATGGAGATGGTGAAGATGGTGAAGATGGAAGTTTAGTTCTTGTTGGAGCTTCTGCTTGCTTGAGATTGGCTCTTGTCCTCTTGTGAGAACTACGTCATCAGCCTCGTCAGCCTCGTACTCTTCAAGTCATCAAATCATCAAACCTCAGACCTTGCACACCACAGCATTCTCTCCTGATTTCATCTCACAGATTTATCTCACAGATTCACCTCACCAAAATCACCAAGCCCTCTCGACTCATAATATCAAGAACTCTTACTACATCCCCGCGCAGTACTGCTTCCATGGGCAAAATGCCTCTCGTCGTTCCAGGTCTCAACACGTCCGACATTGCTTCCACTGCTGAGGACTGGTCCTTTAAGTTGCTTGGGAAGAAGATCGGGAACAAGGATGACGAAACGGTAAGCCCTGCGATATTATATGGTTAATTTCAAGATTCATGATTCATGGACACTGAGAAGTTATATGATAGACGTTCGCAAAGAACAGCCTACCCGAGCAGACTCGTATACTCAGGCCGGGAGATGCGATTACCATGGACTTCAACGAGAACAGGTGAGAGCAACTCACTCTGCAGAGGAGAGGCACTGAGACGATGGAATTGATGAGAAGTCAGGTTGAATGTCCACCTTACTGAGGATGGAACTGTTGCCCGCGTCGATTACTTCTAGGAGTCTTGTCTGCTGGCTCTTTTGGGGGCCGTGTAAGTAAGATGAGAATCATAAGATACAAATTGGGAGAAATTGCTACATGAAAGCCACTGCCCTCCAAGGGACCGCATCTTCCCTCAAAATACTGTGAATATGAATATATTGATCGTTGGGAGTGACGTTAGGAGTGATCGATCATGCCGTATCAAATGCCATCTTGAAATCAAAATCCCACCCCGCTCACCACTGCATCCCCGCCCCACCCAGAACCACACGACCAGCGGACGCTAAACGAGGGGCACATCGCGGGGTCGCAGCAGCAATTCTCGAAGCTCACCACCTCTCCTCGCACATCCACACAATCACCAACCACATATCCACGATGTTTAAAAAAGAGTAATTCCTCCATATATGATGGTACCCACGAAGATCAGCTCTAATTCCACTACAGTATCTCCCCCGGCTCGAAGTCCAAAGTCAAGTCCTCCATCCAACGCGCGCTCCGCACACAACTCACAACGACGTATCCTGGCCTGGCGCCTTACATCGATGAGGTTATTCCGAAGAAGGAGCAGTTGGATGCCATGAAGATGTATGCTTTTCTCCTTTCCACTCTGATCTCTCCACTCCCTCCTCTGCAACTCTCCATTCCCCTCTTCCCGCAATCCATCTATCCCGATCCCTCGCACATTTCAGAGCCATTCCTCCAACACAAAAGCCGTGTGGATAGGCTGACCAAAGCAAAAGCCCAGACAGAGTAACCCTCTACCTCATCGGCGGCGAACCCATCTTCTTCCAACACATGACCGACCCCCTCCTCCCGCACCTGCGCCTCGTGCACCGCTTCCCGCAAGCCTTCCCCTCCCTCCAGATCGACCGCGGCGCGATCCGCTTCGTGCTCTCGGGCGCCACGCTGATGGCGCCAGGCCTCACGTCTGCAGGCGGCCGCTTGCCCGGTCCGGGCCACGAGGGCGAGGATAAGGGGAAGTGGGGGAATGCGGGCAGGGATCTGGAGAAGGGAGAGCCGGTTGTGATTAAGGCGGAGGGCAAGGAGGAGGCGTGTGCGGTGGGCTTGCTGGTCGTGGGCACGAAGGAGGTTAGGGAGGTGGGCAAGGGGCCGGTGGTCGAGGATGGGCATTACTTGGGGGATGGGCTGTGGAGGTTGAGCACGGATTGAGGGCTTGTTGGGAGACATGACGTGAGGGAAGGAGGGGATGGGAAAGGAAATATATAGATCTTATAGAACTGCGGTTGAGAGTATTCGAGCGATGAAGGAAGAGCTGGATTTGCCCGTCTCATGAAATCATGTTAAAGAGCAGAAACAGTAGCACATGATATCTCGAAAGGCTGAATGTATCATTGGTATTGCCTGATACAATATCCTCCTTGAAATGTGCGGTTCATCCCGATCCAGTGCGAGCATAGCTACCCGTGTGCCATGCAATTCCTTCCTTTGCCCACCGAACTCCAGCCAAGCCCAAACGCCATCCATGAAACTCTAAGCATCATCAGCCATCTCCTCATCCTCCCCCTCCCCCTCCACTCCAAACACATCCTCAAATGTCCCACCTTCCACTTCATCACCAAAGCCTGGTCCTTCCTCCTCCGCTTTATCCTCCATCTTCACATCACCCATGCCATCCTTCTCTTCATCCTCCTCCTTCCCTTCATCTTCTTCCTTCGCCCACACCTCCTTCACCCCCCACGGCACTCCCGTCAACACGAACTTCTCACTCGGCAGCCTGACTCCCCACTCCGTCTGTCCCGACACCGGCAACCGGATCTTATTCCTCTGCTCCGCAACCTCCATCAAAAACTCCTTGCTCATGCCTCCACTACCCAACTGATACTGCAGCCGGCTCTGAATCGCAAGCTGTACCGCACTCATACTGACCTGTCCGTCCGCATCGCGCATGGCCCCGCCGGGCGCAGGATCCTTGGCTCGGTTCTGCTGCGAGATGTACGCGTCGGAGGACAGGTGTAGCGCATCGGCGAGCAAGGCCGATGTGTGTCGGTAGGCGAAGTCGAGCAGTTGCAGCGGCACGCGCTCTTGGTAGGCCGAGACGCCGAGGGAGGTCAGGAGGAGGTGGATGAGGCGCGCGTCGCGGGGGCGCTTGTCGTAGCCGGGGAGTTGGGTTGAGATTGTGGGGTTGGAAAGCTGGGGCGCCGGAGGAGGTGTAGGCAAGCTTTGTGCTGGTTGGGGGGAGGGAGGGGCTGCGGCGCCGTTGGTTTGGGCGTCCATGGTTGTATGTGTGAAGGTGAGGGCTTGAAAGAGGTTGAGGAGAGAGCTGGGCTTTCGTGGCGCCGGCGACGGCTCTTTGTCCTAATGCCGACTGGGCCTACACTCTAGCGAAGAGGTCGAATTGCGCTCAACGTTGAAGTAGACAGCTCGCGAGTCGTCGAAGGGACCGAGAAGATTGGAAGATCAACCTTTTGCGTTCTGCTGTTTCGAGGTAGGCGCTGAAATCCGAGTGAAGTCGAAGCGATATGCCGAGAACACGATTTCTCCAAAATTAATATTATGGCAAAAGGTGAATATGCGAGATAAAGGGCGGATGGGGTTGGATATAAGTGCAATTGTGATTTATACAGTTCTGAAGCTCCAGAAGTTCGCGATGAGCGCGATGGTAAATGGAACCCCTGCTTATCCACGCTTGGACCAACTTCTAATGCTTCGGAAAAACCATCGGCGATCATACCGGAGAAACCTCTGCCCCGCCATCCCGCCTTTGGCCACCCAGGCCGATGTCAAAATAATTCCTGAGGGACGTTATTGTGACTCAGTGCACATACATCACCATTATACAACGAATGCAAGATGGAGACGACTATTCCACTGCCTCTTATCCCGTCGGTTGACCTCGCATCTGGTCCTTCGTCCGATGCTGGCTTGACCCGCCACCAATTGGGCTATCTAGGATGCATTTACTTCACTGTCACCGACGAGACGATCGATAAGCTCCTTGGATTCCTCCAACGACATGTTTCGATCAAGGCTTTCATTGATGCAACTGCTGTTGCGGAAGCCGATATTATCTCTTTATTAGATGCCGGTGCGCGCACGGTTTTCGTCAAGGAATCGCAAGTCGCGGCGCTGGAGAAGTATGGGGATCGCATCGCTCTGGCTGCGTCTTACGGGGCTACTGCTGGGTTCAAAGCGCCAATTGGAGGAGCTCTGGTTATTGCGAATGGAGACATAGCCGTCTCGAAGGCTCTACTGAAGGTTCTCGCTGAGCAGAAGACATCGCCGGTATTCCTGGTGGCAGAGGATGATAAACAGGCCAAGGAGATTGTGACCGTTGCACAAGAGTTTGGGGTGGTGCCGGTCGTGCCAGCAACGGCATTGACAGTTGAGAATAATGATACTGAAGGAAGACTCTCGGTTCCGGCGATCATTGGGTCTCAATGGACGAGTGACCGCAGCGATAAGCTGATTCCTACGGTTGTGACTGATGAGCGTGGAATCGCTCTTGGTCTTGTTTACAGCAGCCAGGAGAGTGTTTCGGAATCATTGAAGACAGGAACCGGAGTTTACCAAAGCCGTAAGCGTGGATTATGGTATAAGGGCGCAAGTTCTGGAGATACACAGGAACTGGTTAGAATCGCTCTGGACTGCGATCAGGATTGCTTGAAGGTTGTGGTTAGACAAAAGGGTAGAGGTTTCTGCCACCTTCCACAGTCGACATGTTTCGGCGAGTATGGCGGTATCACAAAACTTGAGAAAACTCTTCAATCAAGGAAGATATCGGCACCAGAGGGATCATATACCGCACGTCTATTCTCAGATGAGAAGTTATTGCGCGCAAAGATTATGGAGGAGGCAGAGGAATTATGCGATGCCAAGACTAAGGATGAGGTCGCTTTTGAGGCTGCAGATGTCATTTATTTTGCCCTTACAAAGGCCGTCAGCGCTGGAGTAAGTCTAGCAGATATTGAGAGGAATCTCGACGCCAAGAGCGTTAAAGTGAAGAGACGACAGGGTGATGCAAAGGGCCAATGGGCCGCAAAGGAGGGGATTACAACTAATTCCACCAAGCCAGAACAGGTCAAGGAAACGGTTAAAGAGGCTGCACCTGTTCCAAAGCTGGCAGATCCCAAGATTTTGATGAAGCGATATAATGCTTCTGAGATTTCTGAAAAGGCATTACAAGACGTCCTCCAGCGTCCATCTCAGAAATCAAACGAGATGATCATGGGCATTGTCAACCCTATCATCAAGGAGGTCCGTACAAGAGGCGATGCCGCGTTATTGGAGTACACCCATAAGTTCGAGAAGGCCACATCTCTTACGTCACCTGTCTTGAAAGCACCATTCCCACAATCCATGATGAACCTTCCTCAAGAGACGATTGACGCCATCGATCTGTCTTTCGAGAACATCCGCAAATTCCACGCTGCACAGAAGGAAGAGAAGCCTTTGCGTGTGGAGACGATGCCAGGTATTATCTGCAGCAGATTTGTTCGCCCAATCGAGCGTGTGGGTCTGTATGTTCCAGGAGGAACTGCTGTTCTGCCAAGTACGGCACTCATGCTCGGTGTTCCAGCAATGGTTGCCGGATGCAAGACAATTGTTATGGCTACTCCACCTCGTGCTGATGGAAGAATTACTCCTGAAGTCGTCTATGCCGCCCACAAGGTCGGAGCTCACAGTATTGTCCTTGCTGGTGGTGCTCAAGCCGTTGCAGCGATGGCTTATGGCACTGAGAGCGTGACCAAGGTCGACAAGATTCTCGGCCCTGGTAATCAGTTCGTCACAGCGGCAAAGATGTACGTGAGCAATGACACCAATGCTGGCGTTGGAATTGATATGCCAGCTGGCCCTTCTGAGGTTCTTGTTATCGCAGATAAGACTGCTAATCCAGCGTTCGTTGCCTCGGATCTTTTGTCCCAAGCTGAGCACGGTGTTGATAGTCAGGTCATTCTGATTGCCATCGATCTGTCAGAAGCTGAGCTGAAGGCAATCGAGGATGCTCTCCATGAGCAAGCAATGGCGTTGCCAAGAGTTGATATCGTTCGTGGAGCCATCAGCCACTCGGTGACGCTCGTTGTCAAGGATCTCGAGGAGGCAATGAAACTGTCCAACGACTATGCGCCAGAGCATTTGATCCTCCAGATCAAGAATGCGGCTGCTGCTGTTGACCTTGTTGATAACGCTGGCAGTGTGTTCGTTGGCGAATGGACGCCTGAGAGTGTGGGCGATTACTCTGCTGGTGTCAACCACTCTCTACGTGAGTAGCCCCTTTCCATTCTTCCAATGACGTGATGCTAATTATCCATAGCAACATACGGTTACGCAAAGCAGTACTCGGGGGTCAACCTGGGATCCTACGTCAAGCACATCACCAGCTCTAATCTTACAGCACAAGGTCTGCGTAATGTCGGAGGAGCAGTGATGCAATTGGCGAAGGTTGAGGAGTTGGAGGCACACAGAAGAGCTGTTGGAATCCGGCTAAAGTGGATGGATAAGCAAGGATTGTAGATCCGCTTGCGATTGCTAGAACAATTTAGATGAGAGAGGACTCGTCATTGATATACCTCTTTGGTATTTAAGTTTAAGTTTCTTGTTCGTAAAGCGCAACAGTGTGGGCTTTCGTGATGTCGTTTTCGTTTTGGGAACTCGAAGCGGTAAACGTTCAGCTGGTCATGCAAGTCTGCCTTGGCGTTCTCGAGGGATGGGATGAACCACATCACCAACAGGCACCGAGAGGCTCAGCCTCGTTGTGTCTGAAGGATGGTGAAGTTGCTTTTCTTTCTTTTCGACTCATATTTTCGTTCTTGTGGACGTTATTTGCTTCATTCAGTGCTTGTTACTTCAAAGCTCAACAGCAGCCTCAGTCACATTAATTGTCAGGTCAGAAGCGATGACAGGCAGGTCTGATGATTACTATAAACAAGAAGAATATGTGCCGGTAATCATCATGGAGTCTCTGTTCGTGGCGGCTGCGGTTGTGCAATTTATCGACTTTAGCAGGAAGTTTATTTCGAAAGGATGCCGGCTCTGCAGATAGCGCACTGGTCGAAAACATCCTGCTGGAGGTTATCGTGACTGATCTTTCAGATATCGTTGAAAATGTATCATATCTAAGGCTGTGTGACCGAGCTTCAAAATCTGTGTTTCTAGTCGTCCTGGACGATTCGTCCATGGCTTACTTTTGAAGATTTATTTTTCGAACGTCCTAAACTGAGACTTCAAGACTTGACCTTTGCAGACATTCGGATTTATGTTGAGGAGAAACTGCTCAAGCATGCACAGATGCAGAAGATGTGTCGTCTTGAGTCGGTTGAAGCGCCTAAAGTCGCTGGTGAAATAGTAATAAGAGCTCAAGGCATCTTTCTCTGGGTCACGCTTGTTGTCAGGTCTCTACCCAGTGCGTTGACAAATAAAGATGATATTACACGCACATACTCAACAGCGTGCTACGTGCGCACAACTCGTGCGTACGTCTCGCTGGCAAGAATGAAATTGGCATCATCCTCGGTGGGCGTGCGCCCAGCTGCGGTCTCGGCGAGCGGCAACGAACTTCTCCCCTAGCCACATGAGTGAGTACTTTTGTTCCTCCTGTTATAACTCCAATTCTGAATCCTGTTTCATCAAAGTTCCATGTGTCCTCTTGTAGTATACCCCATCTCTGCATTGCTGTTTTAAGGTCGAGAAAGTAGGAAGAATCTCCTCCTTTTAATGAGCTACTTTTCTCTCTGCTTAAATTGTCTTTAGTCGCATCATTTTATAAAAATCCTTATTCCTTAGAATCCATCTTCTTATCCATTCTTTGCTAATGATATGTGTTGATCTCTCCTTTTTTAAGATAGATTAAGCAGCGTGTCATATCGCAAATTTTGTAGGGGGTTGCCCTATATAAGTGAGGAATTCAATATATCCTTTTAATGCATTGTTCTAACTTGTATTTAAGACCTTATTATGTCCTCCTCTTTAAGTAGTGGCTAGCCTGCCTTTAACTCGGTGTTTAAGCGTCGATACTAGCACTAGGTGCTTGTGAGCTATAGGGGCCACTTTAAGGGCTGGATTAGCTAACAGTTCACGAAGGGCTTCTTGAATACGGGCCTCTTAGGCGGCCGTTTTGATCGTAGGCATTTGGGTTGAAATGGTAGTATATTCATCTATCTACTCTATGGAAATGATCTTCGTCGTGAAAAACGCTCGTGAGCGGCGCACGGATATCACTTCCATTCGAACAGCTTCGGTTTCGCGCAAACATGATCATTGGTGGTCAAAAAAGTGGGCATGGGAGTACTGACCAATAGGAACAGGAGTGGATATCGCCCCCAGGCCTTTCGACTACCCCGCAGATTCGATCGAGGTTCTGGTCGCCTCATTGAACAACCCCAGACACCCCGCATTCTAGCAAGACTCACTCTTCTTCCTTCGCCCTCACAACGCTCATGCTCGACCAACGCGCAATACTAGTAATACTATAATGACTACTAGACCGACTCTGCAGGTTTTCGATTCAGGACCCAGCCAGCCTGGAAGAAGGCCCTCTCGGCGGCAATATCAGAGCTGCGATCAATGCGACGCTTCAATTTTGGAGGGCCAGTATGGTGCTTGCCTTACAAATGTATCTCGTTTTAAGTTTGACAGGATATCTTAGGACAATATGTTCAGAAATGTAATATAGCAAATTCCTTTGTGATTTGTGTTATAAGACTACGGTGATTTGACAAAGCTACATCATTTACCAAATTGCTCATCAATCAGCCCATAGACATTTGTTGTCGCGCCTGCTAATTCAGAGATAGTGTGGCCTCTCCCTTGTGGTCCAGGATCATTCAGCTGTTGCACAGCCCTGACACTATCAAAACCGACTTCTAGGACCGTTCCACCAACATTACTCTCTACCTGAATAAGATCAAGCATCGTTTGGGCAACCTGCTGAGCTGTGACCCAGGTATCAATATTCTCATCCACCCAAGTCAGCTTGTCCTGCGTCCACAGCGGTGTCTTGACACAACCGGGCGCAACCGCATTGACGCGGATGTTGAGCTTCGGCTCCAAGTCGGCGAGTGAGCGTGTGAAACCGGATATGGCATGCTTGCTCGCTGCATACATCGGCGCTGGCAGGAACGCAGACTGGGCCGCGATCGAGGAGATCATAACGACGACTCCATGGCCGAGCTTTTGGCGTATGAAAGAATCAATAGCGAGTTGCGTTGCGCGGATGGGGTGCCCGAGGTTGATATCGAATGTTTTGAATGATGAGGTGGAGTCGTTGTCGACGCTGTCTTTCAAATGCCAGAAGTTTGACCATGTCTATTGTTATGTTAGCACCAGAGCAGTGAAACCAGGTGACTTGAACTAGGCTTTCATACAGGCTCCAAGACACCCGCGCCCGGGCACACGATATCTAGCTGTCCAAATTTCTCAATCGTGAATTCAAAGGCAGCTCTTAGCTGCTTCCAGTCGGTAACATCCGTTTTAATGAATGCCGCCTGTGCTTTGCCCTTACTTCCTGATCCATCTACGACCGTTTCGGCTTCAGGTCGAAGATTGAGATCTGCGACGACCACATTGCAATTGTTGGCAAGGAGCAGTTTGGTGAACTCCAAGCAGATGCCAGAGCCGCCACCGGTGACTAGTGCAGTTTTACCGCTGACCTGAAGAGCCATTTCATGTGTTCGAGAAAATAATGACTTGACTTAATTAAAGCTCCTGTGTTCCAAGGCAGTATCTAGTGTTCCAAGGCAGCATGACGAGGTCTAATATATAAAAATACTTGCCCCCACGGCCTAACTAGGGTGATGTGATATAGCCATGGCATTTTGTACTGCTTACTTAGAACGGAGTAAACAGAAGATGAGAAAAGTCGGGTCGAACTCCCGGCTATATTTTCTAGCAATGATATAGCCGGGCGGGATGCAACTTGTGCATGAAATGGCATGAAAAAGACCCGGATTCCATTTCTAAGATCGGCTAACATTGGAGTTATCGAAGAGTATGATATTCTTGACGTTAGTGGTTCTCAAAGTTCCAGTCAACACAACCGTTTTCGATTTGATGTTGCTGAGCAAGGCGGGGTCAAGCTGTATGGACGCCAATCCCGAACGTGATGGACAGGGAGAGCAAGGCGGGGTCAAGCTGCACGGGGATACAAACGGAATCAATATACTCGACAGAGTTTAGATTCTAGTGCTCTGGTATCTAACGTCGAGGGAGCAAAAGATGGAGAGAGAGATAGGCTTAGGGCCGGCAAAAGAGTGAGGTGCGTGCACATTACAGTGACCATTGGTACAGTACTGTACGGTATCCTCCCACCCCGGATTGAAGTACCCGCATACCCCGCAAAAGTCATGGTGATTTAATGCGGGGTCAACGATGAGGAGACGCAATGAGCGGGGTAGTAACCGAGCTTTCCGATGTTGCGGTTATAAACATGTAGCCAAATGTTGGGGGTTGTAGATAGCTTAAACCTTCCGACTTTGTGAAGTCTCCAGAGTACAACCGCATTCATCCGTATTCCTGTCGCGGGACTCTCGTGATGAGAGTATGCTTTGTTGAAGTGATGAATCAAATTCAATATGATAAAAGTGATTGACTGAGGAAAAGACTATCTAGGCTATGGAGCTCTAGTTGTATTCAAATAGAGCGTTTGTAAAAGAGTGCTTGCATGAGGGTTTTGAGAATCCTCATGCACCTGAGCCATTTCCTGCCTGTATTCCTGCTGGTGGGCCATTTCCCTTCCCGTGATTCTCACGGAATCTTCAAACGGAGATTCAAACAGAATTCTCCAGGTGCCTGGTGGCACCCACCCTCAATATATCCAACATGGTTCACTTGCCGACTGTGCACTCTAGAGCACGTCGTTGATGGGAACACTTTTCATCATTAAAAAGCCAATGACTCGTTACACCCCGGTTGCATTGGGTTTGCCGTTCTTGTTCATCCTGCCATAGTGAATTCTCAATCCCATCACAATAGCCATGGTTAGAAAACTAGCAGTTAAGCACACAATATTACCCGTAGGGTAACCGCAAGCTAGATCTAAACTAAGATGATCGAAACAATTCCCGCTGTTCCATTGTTGATGGCGGCAGGAAGCCCATAGTGTTGGAAGGAATTGTCATCTAGGTGGTGAGGGCGGTCTACGTGAAATGTGAGAATTTCATGGAGACGACGGCTCAATGCATGAGGGTTCTTAAATCCTTATACAAACGCCGTGTCACCTACAAATAGCATTTCATAGTTTAGATCTAAGATAGTTTCTAGCTAATGTTGAAGGTTAATACAATATAGCCCTACATGGTGGCGAAGGATTATTAAATGTTAAGAGGAACATCATGTTCCCTAGGATGCCTCTAAACACTTCTTAGTTAATCGTTGGTTGCGACCAACCACCTCTCAGAGGTACCCGAGTACAGTTTGTCGAAACCAACGATTAAAGCTAAAGAGCAGAAATGTGGTTGCGCATGTTACGGTGATGCCTAGGGTTAGGCAACGCCCCTTGAGTTGAGTGATCCACATGATGAAGGGGATTTAAGGTGTCTATGTAGAAATGAATGATTTGAATTGCTTGATTGTAAAACTATCTAATCTAGAGCAGGCCTCTCATAATATAGAGAGCCTAAAACAAAGGCTCAAAGGCCTGTGTGAATGCATAGAATCTTCC
>Ga0123337_10002037_pt1 | contig 23969 bp, 16 predicted proteins | sample frozenSSSSmetaG_FD_89792 | JGI IMG/M metagenome (GOLD analysis project Ga0123337, IMG submission 89792) | Glacier valley bacterial and archeal communities from Borup Fiord, Nunavut, Canada, to study Microbial Dark Matter (Phase II) -... | ecosystem: Environmental > Aquatic > Freshwater > Ice >...
ATAAGGATGTAAAGGCTTGCTTTTTATCGACTGATCATCTCCCTTCAGGGGATGGCTATTATGTTGTTTAACTGATAATGTATTATCCTCTATTCTTCGGTTAGATGGGATATTGAGATCATCTTTTAATTCAGGCATGCTACCATATGCATTAACATACATGGCACCAAACATGATAAAGCCATGTCCCGGGAGTGTACAAACATAAGGGTACACTCCTTCTTGTTTAGGTACTGTAAAACTTAAAGTCCTGAATTGATTGGGATTAACCACGGGAATTGACCACAAAACAGAAGGAGAATTTGGAATATAATCCATTTCAGGTCCCTTTTGACCTAGTTTAAGGGCCTCATTTACAACTTCAAGCCTTGCTCCCGGCTTGGTGATGAGAAGATTATGACTCATGTCATCACTATTGCTGAAAATCAGTTTCAGTTTTTCGCCAGGTTTCGCATAAAACCTGACGAGATCGAATTGCAGACCCACAAGGACATCTATTTTTATGGTTCTGACTGTATCATTAGTTTGTCCAAATAATTGTACAATCGACAGAAAAGCCAGAATTAGCGAAAGTATCTTTTTATCAGGCTTCATCGATGTATAATTTTACAGGATATTCAATCTAAAACATGGACTGATAATGATCTGATGGATCAAATATCCCCCCACTGCTCTCATAAAAATCAGCGTTAAGTTCAAAAACCCCATTTTGGGGAATCATCCAGGAAGCATGCGCGGCAGGATGATAATTAACCATGTTTTTCCAGTTAACATAGTTCATATCCCCGTTTGTTTCCATCATACCCATATTAATAACTGGAAAAGGAGCAAGATGAGCTGCAAGATTTTTATTCCAGTCGATTAGGATTGGATTTACTGTCAGATCAGCACACATACAGGGAACATTCCTGTCGGCAGCAAGTTTGGCGATTTTTATTGACAGACTAAGTGTTTTGGCAATGCCTTTTAATACCATGACCTTATATCCCTGATCCAATCGCCTTATTGCAGATTGTTCATCATGTACACTTTCATCTGCACCGATCCTGAGGTCAATATCAGCGACACTTTCTTCATTATTTTCATTTAAAGGCTCTTCAATTAACAGAATTTGATCAAAAGCACCAATTTTACGCGCATGATCCAGGTATTTTAAGAGGGTTTCTTTCTTTTCATACCGGGCATTGGCATCCATCGTGTAGATCAATTTTCCGTTTTCTGTTTGTTCAGTACGGAAATTTTTAAGAGTTTCATGTATCAGGCTTAATCTTTCAATATCAGCCTGAATCATCTCCGATTGTGAACCAGGCGCACCAGTTTTGATCTTAAAAACAAAATATCCTTGTTTTACAGCATTTTTCAAATCCTCCATAGGCATACCGTATGGAATCTGGTACATGATCGCAATTTTTTTATTCCTGTGAGATAAAGCCCTTTTATATTGTTCAGGTATCATCGCCTCAAAACTACTCAACTTATTTTCAGCCGCATAGCTCAGCCAGGCAGCATTGTCTACACCAACGAGGGCATTATAAACAAAATTGATGTTCAGATCCTGCTTTCCGGTAATCTTTTTTCCATCCTGAATAACCGCAGGCAGGATTTTATCAAGTAATTCGGGAGGTGTTCTGAATGGAGTTTTTTTGACATGCTCAAGTGCTTTGTGAACTAAATCGTACATCATTGCATTTCCCACAGTTTCAGAATGACGCGAAAATAATTCAGCGTCACCGTAAAGTACACTCTGTGTTGCAATTCCAATCCGGGAAATACCCGAGTCAGTTTGCATTCTGGATGCAACCTGCCATAATTCAGTTAGATATCCACCCTTAAATCCAAAGGGACGAATAAGCTTTTCGCGTTCAAAATCTGACTGGGTCCGGACAATATTAATCATCTTTAAAGCAGCAGATTCAGCCCCCTGAAGGTCAGAGAGATTCATTGAACTTAGGGCAGCCAAAACTCCGGCACTTTTAACAAATCTTCTTCTGTCCATCTTGTAAATTATTGAATTAATACATCAGGGAATAGCTATTTAGACAGAAATTCTGCCAGGAGAAGTTCCTTAACAAACTGATCATCAATAAGATGAGGGTAGGCTTTACACACACGATCAATCTCTTCCATCTGACCATCTGATAATTCTTCATCGGGATTCAGACACCATCGGCCTTCCAATAAGCCTTGTCTTCTTAAAACCTCATGAATTCCCGGAATACATCCGTGAAAATTATTTGCAGGGTCAAAAATTGCAGCATTCATATCTGTAACTTCAATTCCTTTTGTCAATAGTTCCGAAAAACCCTTATTCCCATTGGCTTTACAGGCCTTAATTTCATCCAGTAACTTAACAGCTGCCCTTGTCCACACAGCCCAATGACCAAGCAATCCGCCAACAAACTCCTTCTCTACCCTTTTTCCATTGACAGCAAAACTGTATTTCGTTAAAAGATCAGGTATGATATTATCATCATTTCCTGTATAAAGATCGATCTCATTGCATCTTGAAGACGCACATACAGCTCTGACTACGTCGAGCGTCTGGTAACGGTTAAATGCAGCGACCTTGATTGCCTCGATATTTTTGATTTCGGCAAATTCCTGCCAGAATTCATAGGTAAAAATTCGGCCACCAACCGATGGCTGAAGATAAAATCCAATAACAGGCATAAGGGCTGCCACATCGCGAACCCGCTGCAGAATGGCCTTTTCAGTCCATGCTTGAAGTCCGCCCATACTAAGCAGCCCAAGATCAAAACCATATTTCAATGCTGTCTCAGCCTCCTTTAATGCCTGATCCGTAGGGCCGCAAATTCCGGCAATTTTCATAAATGGTCTACCGGGATTTGTATTATCGATCTCCTCTGAAACAACCCTCAAAACGGTTTCAAACAAGTTAATTTGAGGATCCCTGATCTCAAACTGCGTTGAATGCACTGCAACAGCCAGACCACCAGCACCAGTAGCTACATAATATCTTGCAAGTCCTCTCTGACGGGCCTCATCAAACTGCCGGGAGGAGTTCAATGCCAGAGGAATTGCAGGCAGAACTGTTCCGCCTTTCAGTAAACTTTTAAGCGCCGGATCTAATGTTTTGGTTGACATATTTTTAATCAAATTATCTTCTGAAATCTATTTAAAACTGACCTTTTCTTTCCTGAAAATGAGTAGGCTTATTAATCATTTTTCCCCCGCCCTGAAGCCATGCTACAGTCATTTCGATCATATCGCGGACTGTTACTCTTGGATAGCCAAATAACTTGTGTGCTTTGGATGCGTTACTTAAAAGTGCATTGGGTTGTGAATCATTGACAAATAATGGTTCCTTGCCCATTAAAATGCCAAACTGCTCTGCTACCCATTTAACTGATAATGTCTCCGGACCAGTAACATTCAATATATTTGCAGGCACTTCACAATGCAGCAAAGAACGAATTGCAATCTCATTCGCATCACCCTGCCAGATCACATTTACACTTCCGGTTGTCAGGTCAATAGCCCTTCCTTCATTTACCGACTTTGCAATTTCCAATAAAACACCGTATCGAAGATCAATTGCATAATTTAAACGGTAAATCAAGGTTGGAATCTGGTATCTTTCTGAGAAATACTGAAAAACACGCTCTCTTCCTAAGCATGACTGACCGTATTCTCCTACTGGTGCAGGAACATGATCCTCAGAAAGACCACCTGAGCCAATGGGTGAAAAGGGGTAAACATTCCCGGTAGAGAAAGCTACAATCCTTGAATCTTTATATCGCTCAGCAACACGACCAGGCAAATAAGAATTCATAGCCCATGTAAAGGGCTCTTTTCCCGTGGTACCAAACTTGGTTCCGGCAAGATAAATTATATTGGGTGCATCTGGCAAAGCGGCAAGGTCTTTTTCATTCAACAGGTCGGCAGATATCGTTTCAATTCCATCTGCCTCAAGTTCTTCACGGGTTCCAGCTTCTGAGAAACGCGAAATTCCAATAATTTTTTTGTTGATTCCCGCCAGACTTATTGCCCTGCGAGCTAATTTGGCCATACTCGGCCCCATTTTCCCACCTACACCCAATAGTATTATGTCCCCCTCGATCTTTGCAATATCATTGATCAAAGCATCTGTCGGCTTTAATAATTCTTGTTCTAATAGTTCTAAATCAGTCATTTTTAATCTTAATTATATAACAATTCACCTACATGATCATATTTTCAGCCAAATGATCAGTCAAAATTTTAGAGTTTCCACAATTGCTGAAAAATACAAAACAATTTTTGTAACCTATATTCTTTCTTAATAAAGCTCTGAAGCTCAATTGTACCCTATTCCTATTCTAAAATTATTTTTTTGAAGCCATTTCTGCTGCTTTTGTAGTTGTGTAATACTTAGCAAGCATATTGGGTACCTCCCATGCCGGAAGTTCCGTTCCTTTTAAATAAGTCAGGTAATTTTTTACGACTTCCGCAAAATGCTCTTCATGAGGTACTTTAAGTTTCTCTGGTATAATTAATTCCCATTCCTTGCCGGCTTTTTTCACAGCAAGGCCCGGATATAAACCTTGTAGCCTTCCTATAGCATCCTTTAATTTTTTTTCGGAGTTTTCTCCTGAATTCAGTAATTCAAGATACACTACAGGCTTATAGTTTTGTTCCTTGCCCTGTCTGATTAATATATTGGCTTTAGTCCCTCTCATTTTCGCAAAATGTGTATCTCCCGATCCTTCAGGTGCTTCATAATTCCATTTTATTCCAACACGTGCATGAACACCTTTAATTGTATAATTCATTTCTCCGTTCGACATCACATTCAATATGCCATTTTTGATATATTTCTGAAGGTAATCCGGGAACTGGTCTTTTTTTGTAGACTTTTGAAACTGCTCCAGGTTGAGCTGAGTAGCCCATTCCTTTGCAGAAAGCATATTGATATCTTTCTTATAATCAAGGACTACATCGGGGAAACATTCCCACTGAATCAGGTCGACCATGTGTGTGGTAATATCTACCAGTCCGCGACCCTCTTGTTCCACATCAAAGAACCATGCCGGTCTTACCAGGGGCTTACCCGAAACATTCTTGTAAAAATGATGAACACTCTCCTGCATTACTGCCGGATTATCAGAAGTCCCTTTTTTCAGGGTGCCAAAAAACGTGGTATCCTGACTTAAGGCTCGCTGTAAAACGTAATAAATATTATAGCGTTCTGTCATAATATCGTACAGAACAACGTTTTTCTCCTTTGCCTTAGCAAATGCCTTTTCAAGGGATTTGAACCCTTCCTGATCAATTGCCAATGGCTTATCAGCAAGTACGTTCATGCCTGAATCAATCGCCCGGCTGATATAATTTGTTTTTAATTTATTATTACCTGAAATAATAACCACATTTCCTGCCTTCTCACTGAAAATTTTTTCAAGGTAGTCAGGGCCACGATAAATTATATGTTTCCAGAACGTCGGATTCTCCGCTCTTGAATTATAGCTATCCACCAATTTCATGTGGTTATCCAATTCTGATCCATCAGGAGCATAGATGTGAACCACTGAATCAATTTCATCATACATTGATTTTTGCAATAAGGCTGCGTGAAAATGCCCCGGGTCAAGTGTAATGATTCGAATTTTCTCTGTTTTCATTTCACTCGCAACTTGTTTATTTCTACAGCTGCTGCCTGCAAGTAAAATAGCTGTTCCCAGAACCAGGAATGTATTCCTGGTAAACGAGAAAGTTAGTTTGTTATTCATATATCTTTTTAATGTTCGATTTTCTTATAATTCTCTTATTTGAATATTCTTGAAATAAGCCTTATTTCCATGATCCTGAAGTCCTATTTTCCCTTCCGGTGATAGTCCATAATCGGGATATTCTTTCCACTTACCTTCGTTTCTGAGTTTATTCCAGGCCTTGGTCCATGCTTTAAATTTAACAATCCGGATACCGTTCAGCCAGTGTTCTACATGCCCTTTCCTGAAGATAATCCGGGAAGTATTCCATTCACCTATCGGCTTAAGCACCTTTTTTTCTGATGGAGAATACATTGCATAATCAGCACCTGCCTTTTGTGAATCTTCCAATTTAGCAGGGAAATTTACATCATCAATGATCTGATATTCCGGAGATGTTTCAATTGCTCTTTTGTATTTGGGATCCTCCACAATATGATAGAAAACACCGCTATTGCTTCCTTTATCAACTTTCCACTCCCACCTCAACTCAAAATTCCGGAAAGAACTATCGGTGATAATATCACCGGAACCGCTGGGACCTTTAGCTCCAAGACATACCAGTGAACCATTTTCTATTTTCCAGTTTTTAATTTCTTTGGTACTGTTGAAGTGGTGCCATCCATTGAGAGTTTTACTATCAAACAGACTGATCCATCCTTTCCCCGGATCGGCTTCAGAATTGTAGGTAAAAAAAATCAGGGATAAAAGTAACAGGGTGCTTTTCATTCAAATTCCGTTTACGTACACGTAAATATAGCAGATTTCATTCTGAATTCTAAATTGAGAGATATATCGTGCCGGTAAACAATAAAATAACGAATTAACATGATATAGCTGTTGTCAATTCCCAATTACCTTTTGCCCTAATCCCTTATTTTCCCATTTTTAATCAATCCGTTCTTTTCTGATAATTTAATTACCTCGTTCAGGATTCTGGTTTCGATACCTACCTGCCATTTGGAAGGCAGACCATAAACAGTGTGAGATTCACCTTCATAAGAGCCTTCTTTGAGTACCAGTGATGAAGGCACATAAGCCATAACATCATTTGAATAACCATATACAAAGGCATCAGCACCCAGCATTTGTTTGATTTTTATAGAGTATTCAATCAGAAGTTCACCACCAAGGCTCACTATGGGCTGATCACCTACCGACCAAACCTGAACAGGGTATGGATAAGATGTTATTAATTTTTCACCCGATCTGATCTTCCCTCTCATACGCTCTGCCCATCTCTTTTGATAAGGAACGGTAGTGGTGTTAATGAATTTTGTATATTCTGCCTCAGTAGGTGGAGTTGCCAGAGGAAGGTCCAATTCTGAATAAGCGGTTATCAAGCCTGAAGGTAATTTTCTCATATCCTCTTCCAGTACCCGCTCAACTGCTGCTGCCAGTTCTTTACCATATTGTTTAGCCAAAGGAACAGTATGTCGTGGCAAAGGGTTCTGATCAGCCCCTGCACTTTGAAAAAATAGCGCAGTGGCACCCGGATAAGCATTTTCAAGTTCAATCTGGGTAAATCCGGGATAATCGCCAGACCAATTATAATCACTTAAAACCGTTGGATGACAGGCATAACCAAATGCAATTGCCTTAATATCCCCTTTTGCATTTAAAACTTTAATTACCGGTACAGCATAATCATTAGGGCCCTGCAATTCGGTAAGCTGAGTAAGTAAATTTGCCGCATTGTTGCGGCGGTTCACCTGAAATCTTGTAACCCCATTCTGAGCATAAAGTCCTGCAGGTTCCATATTCTTCAGAGCCTCTCCCACCATATTTACAATTTGATCCTCCAGAATTTTGGTATATTGTTTTATGCTTTCAATCTGCTGATTATCAAGAACATAAATATCCATCAGGGCATCCCCGATTACTGGTCCTGAATGAGTATGAGAACTGTTCAATAAAATCTGCGCACGATCTAATCCATAATTCGATTTTATCCTGTTTCTAATCCGGTCGGATACATCCTTAGGAAAACCCAAAAGATCAGAACTGATCATTACAGCTTTATTGCCCTTTGAATCCTGGAGAGCCAGAGCTTTTGCCCATATCTGATGCAAAGTGCCTTCAGATGAGTGGGTCCTGGAAGCAAATCCAGCCATAGGCATGGCCATTTTAGGGGTAATATCGGCCTTGCTAACTCCGGCTTTCCATTCAAGTGCAGCAGAATTTTGACTATGAACGGGATTGATATATGCAAGTAGAATTATAAGGAGATTAAATATTGAAATTTTCATTCTGTGGAATTTTAGATATTTAAGTTTTACAAAATATTAGATGATTATTAAAGTTTAAAGAGTTTAAGGGCATTCTCATAAAGAATTTTCCGTTCGATTGCCTTTGTGGGAGCTAGTTTACGGATAGCAGGAATGATATTGGCACCAAGACAAGATTTTCCACTACCTTCTGAATCAGAACAGTCACTACCAAAAAGCAATTTATCCTGATGACGTTCTAAAAACCCGCGAGCATGATCTTCATCTCTGATCAGTGAACCTAATCCGGAACCTGCTGAGAAATCACCAAACATATTTGGATATTCAGTCAGTAGACGATCTGTTAGTCCGCCCCTGCTAACACTTCCCTTAGGATAAAGAATATTCTGATCGGTGTGATTCTTATCGATATCTGCCCACCAGGTTTGTGCATGGCCTATAAAATTCACTTTAGGGTATTTCTTCAGCATAGTGTGAAAGCGCTCGATACCCCTGTTATACATATTATATTGCCAGTGCATCAGAACAGGAACATTATAGGACTGTGCTAATTCATAAATACTTTGCATTGCCGGTGAATCACAATCAAGTCCAAATTTGAGCTCCCCGATAACAGGAGCACCTAGTTTCAAATATTTTTCAATTTCCTGTACTGCACCCGGCATATCCGGAACTTCATTTGCCCCAAAAATAAATTCATCTGAATGAGCTTTTGCAAATTGATAACATACCTCGTTCCCCGTAGCTTTAGCCTGCAATCCATTACTATAACCATAATAGGTTGAACCATAACTTAGCGGCCGGCCGGCCGGCAATAAAATTGTTTTTGTTACTCCCATTGCACGCTGATGAGGAATCAGTAAATCATTTGATCTTCCACTATAATCAGTATGCTGGTGAATATCAATAATTGGCTCTGCAAAATTTCTAAGATCCAAACCTGAACTTATATCCAGAGTTTTTGCAATCAGGGAAGGAACAATCCCCAAGGTTAAGGCCACACCGAGGCCGGCAACTGAATTTTTGATTAAAAATTCTCGTCTTGAGTAATTTCTTTTTTGCATATCAGAAGCAAATTAAATTATTTAAATTCTGTAAATCTGGGTATATGACTCAGTATTTTGTCAATAAAAGCATAAGCTTCTTTACGATTTTCGAGTGGAAAATCGTGTTCATCGTCAGGATATCGTACCTGCAGTTTATCTGATGAATTGAGATTACGATAAACAGGTTCTACCAATGCAATCCCTGCCTGAACACCTTTATAGTCAAAATTAGCATCCCTGGTAGGAGAAACCGAAAAGAATGCTCTTGGAGCTATTGCAGAAATGATTAGATTGAAGTCGAAGGGAACCTTTTTATTTTCCAGATTATACTTTGTTTTCAATAATGGCATATAGCGGGTTTGGGCCCATGGCCCAAGTCTTCCACCATATTTCTTTTCTGCCTCTGCTCCAATATTATAATAATCAAGTTGTGTCCATCCGCAACTGCTCACTGCCACTTTTATACGTTCATCCATTGCGGCCAGAAAAATAGAATTATGTCCACCAAGAGAATGACCAAGTACCCCAATATTTTCGATATCTACATCAGCTCTGCTTTGAAGCAAATCGATACAACGCATATGGTTAAATATTCCTTTCATGGTACCTGATTTATAACGATCAGTATCGAAATTATAATCCTCTGTATCACCAAAGCTTGGGAAATCCGGTGCTATAACAATGTATCCCCGCTGAGCAAGTTCCCTCGCATGAGAGCGATTTGGCTTATTTCCTTGTCCATCAACAGCCTTTCTACCCAAGGGGTCAGTTTCATGTAAAACAAGCATTGCCGGTAATTTTTTTTTGCTGCCTGTCTGTGATGGAATGTAAAGATACAAAGGGAGTACCTCATTCTTTGCGACCGTAAAAAGTATATTATAACGGGTGAAACCTACTTCAATAACGCTGTCAATTACTTGAATATCAGAACGTTTTAAAGCTGATCGTTTAGGCAACTTACCCATTACCTTTTGCATATTCTTGAGTACTTCCCTTCTAAACTTTTGATGAGCTCCTAAAACAGTATTTTGCTGAGCAATTGCAAAAGCTGGAAAAAGTAAAAAGAGAATGATAAAAATTTGTCTGGCACCCGTAAATTGACGGCTTTTCATTTTTAACATAGGATGGATTTAATTTTAATAAATATATGATCAAAAAAACAGAAACGAATTATTTTAAAGGTGCAAATAGTGGTGTATGTCCAAGCGTTCTATCTAAAAAGCCATAGACCTCTCTTCGATTTTCGACAGGAAAATCATGACCAGCATCGGGATAACGCACCTGGAGCAGATCCGCCACTCCCAAATTATTATAAACTTTTTCAGCCATTCTAATTCCCTCTCTTACCCCGTTTACGTCAAAGTTTGAATCCTTGAGAGGTGATACAGAGAAAAATGCTCTTGGAGCAATAGCAGTGATAATATCATCAAAATTAAAGGGGATTAGTTTCGCATCCAGTTTGTATTTTGTGCGTATCAGTGGCATATATCGTGTTTGTGCCCAGGGACCGAGTTTACCACCATATTTTTTTGATCCTTCATCTCCGATATTATAATACTCAAACTGGGTCCAGCCACTGCTCGAAACAGCTACCTTTAACCGGGTATCAAAAGCAGCCACAAACATGGCGTTATGTCCTCCCAATGAATGACCGATGACACCAATATTTTCAGGATCAACATCCGCTCTGCTCTGCAGCAGATCAACACAACGCATATGATTAAAAATGGCTTGCATTGTTGCTGATTCATATCTGTCAGTGTCAAAATTATGATCTTTAAGATCCCCGAAGCTCGGGTAATCAGGGGCTATTACAACATAACCTCGTTCTGCAAGCTCACGGGCATGTGCCCGGTTTGGCAAGGGACCCTGACCTTCTACAACACCTTTTCCGAGTATACTGGTACCATGTAATACCAGCATAGCCGGGATTCTTTGGGTACTCCCTCTTTGTTTTGGAACATATAAATAAACAGGTAATCGTTCATTAACTGCAACTGCAAAGCTGAGGGTATACCGGGTAAATCTATCCTCCATTAAACTATCACTGATCTTAATATCAAAGTCGGGTAAATTCGAACGATCAGGAAGTTTACCCATCACTTTCTCCATATTTCTAAGGATCTGCTGCCTTTTCTTTTCATGAGAAGCAGAACTTTCAGGCGGCAGATTCTTGAATTCATTTGCATAGTTTGACCTTTGCCAAATCACTCCCGGCAGAAAATTCAATGTTAGAAACACCAGCAAAAGAAATTTTGAGATCAAAGCCATTTTCTCTGATTTTTAATTTTCGGATTGTATTATAAAAATAAAAGGATTAACCCGTTTTTGCGGATCAATCCTTTTAAGTCATTTAAATCAAATTAAGGTGTTATTGTAATTGTAATCTCCTTGGTAACCACTTTTTGCTGATCTATATTGCCATTAGCAGCAACAAAGGTAGCTTTATAAGTACCCGCTGTTGGGTAAGCATAGCGAAACTCAGTTAAAACAGGATTTGTAAGTCCTTTAATTGCAGTAGACCAGTCTGGTCCCAAATCAACCTTGTCAATTCTAATTGCTTTACTTACTGCCCAATGCTCACTTTCGGGATCATTATTTGGGCTTGCCGGATCAAAAGGAACAAATGGCTTAAAGACAGCAGTCGGCTGATATGCAGGATCCTGTGGATTATAGATTGGGTTTTTAGGATCAAAAATCGGATTAGCCGGGTCAAATTGAGGTAAAGTGGTATTCAGATAAGTATTACCCTGAAGTGTTAATCTGGTGGCCGTAATTGAAGATAAAGCAGGAGCTTTGTCCTTAAGATCATCCACAATTCTGAATCCTGTACTTGCCTGATCTGCTATTGTTAATGCAAGTGTATTGTCCAGCATTTTCTTACTGTTTAAGGTAAAAGACTGAATGAACCATTGACGGGCAATACCATTGGTCGCCTGCTTCTTGGTATTGTAGCGAAAAGCAAAATATATTGGTTTTCCTGCTACAATTAAATCAGAAACATCAACTGTGCCTGAAGCCAAAAGAGCGGTACTTGTACCAAGTTTGAATCTGCTGGTAATATCCACCCAGGTTGCTGCTTTTAATTTAGCAACACTTCCATAATCACCATTAAAATTTGTTGAAGCAAGAAGCGAAAGCTGATTAGCCTGAGTTCCTAGCTGCACACTGCTTGTAAAAGAAAGTGTTGCACCTGCTCCGGCTACATCAGCCACTCTGCCTGTTCTTGAAGCATAATCCTTCAATAACTCTCCAGAATAAAAGGATATGGTTTGGGCCTCACCTCCGGTAATCAAAAATTTTACAGATTCGCCGGCTTTATAGGTAGTTTTTTCGGCACTTACATCAAATGCCGGCGCTTCTGCCTCAATTGCTGGTTTTTCGCAGGACGCCATTATAAGCGCCGCAGCGAGGATACTATATATTTTTAGTTTCATAATTTCTATTTTAAATTAAATTATTCCCAACCCGGATTTTGAGTCATTTTTAAGTTTGAAGACATCTCATTGATTGGAATAGGCATCAAAAGGTCACGGGGACTAACATTTGAGTAATACTTTACAAAATATTGTCCCGGACTTTGCTGCTGTAATTTATTACCCATATCCTGATGTACTTTCAGGAATATTCCCCAACGAAGCAGATCGGCCTTTCTTGTATTTTCAAAGTTAAATTCTCTCATTCTTTCATCCTGAATTGCAGCAAGGAATGCTTCCTTTGATGCTGGATTAAGATTACCATCGATGGCTCTGCTGATCGTAGCAGTTGCAGTTGCACCTGAACCTCCTCCACCACTAATGGTAATTGCAGGAACTGTTGTATAGTTCCCTTCATTAAAAAACATTACTGCATTAGGATCACGATCAAGGGTGATTGCAGATACTCTGCCACCTGCAATAGTTGCGGTTGCTGTAGCAACTCCATTTCCACTGAATGTAACTGTCGGAGCTGTTGTATATCCAGAACCTCCATTGGTTACAGCAATGGTTTTAATACCTGTAGACCAGGCTCTTCTTCTAACCTTATTAAACTGTTCAATCGCATCAGCAGTCGGGCCTTTTAATTCATTCTCAGCTTCTGCATACATTAACAGGATATCTGAATATCTTAATAATGACATATTGATTGGGGTGGTTGTAGGACTTTTTGGCAATAAAGTCTCGTATTCCCTTCTCCATTTACCAGGTTTTAAATTATTCTTTGCATTCTCATCAACAGGCAATAAACCCATTGTTTTGGCACCTGTAGCTGTATAAGTAAAGTGAGCAATGCTAAACCATTTACGGTTATCTCCCGGCTCAAATTTATTATAGAATTCAGAAGTAATGTTCATGTAAGCATCTGCTCTTCCTGTTGAAGATGCCGCACCAGCAGCAGGACCGTTGATCCAGCCAATATTTCCGGTTTCAACATACTGATCGGTACGGTTACCATAAAACTCAACTTCCCAGATACTTTCTTTAATATCATATTTATCACCAGCAAGTTTCATGAAAATATCCGGATAACTTGGATTTAATGAGTGACCGGCTTCAGCATCGTCAATCACCATTTTAGCCCATTTACTTGCTTCTGCATAGCGGGTTTTATCCTTAACCGGTTCACCTGCCATATGCAGATTGACTCTGGCCAAAAGACCACGAACAGCTGATTTACTAACTGCCCCGCCAAAACCCAGTGTTTTGATGCCTGGAACAAGTTTCTCAGCGTCTTCCATATCTTTTATGATTTGAACATAAACATCCTTGGCAGATGCTCTTGTCGCATCAACATCAATAACAGATGAGGTTGGTTCAAGTTTCAAAGGAACACCACCAAAATTCTGCACTAATGTAAAGTAATAGTATCCTCTTAAGAACAAGCATTCCCCTCTGATCGCATCGCGCTTTGCTTGTGCAATTGCAGTATTCTTATCTACATTCTTGATCAAAACATTAGCCTTATTAATTCCTGACCACAAGTTATTCCATAAACCTGCATTATATTGATCTGCAGAAGAATAGAAATAATTCCAGGGACCAGTTGTCAATGTAGCTCTGTTCATGTAGCCTTCATCAGCGGTCCATGCCAGCAAATAACTTGCATAAGTACCATGTAAACCACCAGCTCCCAAATGATCATAAACACCAGCACGGGCGAATTGTAATTGGGCTTCAGTCTGGTAATAATTATCAGGATTCAGGAAATCCGTTGGTTCTGTCGCCAGATATTTCTTACATGAGCCCATACTCATTAAGAACATTGTTGCGATTATATAATATCTAATTTTCATTTTCTTTAAATTAATTTCGTTAAAATCCTGCTTTAATACCAAAGGCAATTGTTGGTGATCTTGGATAGGATGAGTAGTCAAAACCCGGAGTCAGGGTATTATTACGGGTAGAAACTTCAGGATCCATTCCAGAATAGTTGGTCCATGTAATTAAATTTTGTGCAGAAACATTTACACTTAAATTACTCATATAGGCCGTCTTAATCAATTTAGCCGGTAAATTATAGTTTAAAGAAACGGTCTTCATACGCAGAAAAGAACCATCTTCTACAACTCTTGAAGAGTGAAAACCAATTGGTCCTTGACCGCGGGTACGATAATTTTCATTGGTTGGATTTTCAGGAGACCAGCGATTTGAATAACTAGCAAACTGATTGATATTCGCCCATCCATTACTGTTACCTTCAAGAATCAACCTGTTAGCATTGTAGATATCATTTCCATAAGACCACTGAAAGAATACGTTCAGATTGAAAGCCTTATAGGTGAAATTATTAGAAAAACCACCTGTATGAATTGGCTGACCTCTGCCGATAAACGTTAGATCAGCGTCATTCATAATACCGTCGCCGTTCATATCTCTATATTTGATATCTCCAGGCAAAATTGTATTACGAACAGCACCATTGGTTGGAATTGAAGGCTTCAGGATATAAACACCTGGTGAAGGATTATCAAAATCTGCATACTGATAATTTCCTTCCCAGATAAAGCCGATCATCATACCAGCTGGTTTTCCTACCTCAGCAACATACAATGGCTTGTTAAACTGAGATACATATTCAGAATTGCTGTTCAGTGAACGCTGACCACGGGTAAGTTCCACAACTTTGTTTCTGTTGAAACTGATATTGAAATTACTTTCCCACATAAAGTTTTTTGACTGAACGTTCACTGTGTTCAAGGTTAACTCAAGACCATCATTTCTCAGCCTGCCAATATTTTTTACGGCAGAAGTAAATCCGGTTGACGGAGGCAAAATTGCATTAAGCAATAGGTCTTCAGTTGTTTTGCGGTATAAATCAAGCTCAAATGTGATCCTGTCTTTTAAAATACCAATTTCATATCCTAAATCAATAGTATTCACTTTTTCCCACTGAAGATCAGGGTTACCAACCGCAGAAACATAATTTGAGGCAATTGGAGTTGAATTATTAAATGAATAACCATTGATGTTTTGTAATAAGCGTGCATAAGTATCAAAATCACCTACCCTGTTATTGCCATTACTACCATAACTGGTTCTTAGCTTGGAAGTTGAAATACCGGGGAATGCTTTCGCAAAGAAGCCTTCCTTATGCATATTCCAGGCAAGTGCTGCACCCGGGAAATATCCCCAGTGATTGATGAACTTGGAAGAACCGTCTGCTCTGAAAGTACCTGTTACAATGTATTTGGATTTATAGTTATAATCTAAACGACCTGCATAAGATGCCATAGTATTGCGGCTTGAATTTGAAACCTGATTAAAGGCCAATCCTTCATCCAATCCATCCATACCCAAATTTTCATTTGGCAATAACCTGCCGCCATATCCTTTTCTGCTTGAATTTATACTGTTAATTGCAAATAAGCCAAGTCCGGTAATAGTATGATCCTGCTTAAATGTTTTCTTATAATTCAAGGTAGTTTCGTTGGAGAAACTATTTGAGAAAATGTTATCAATTGAACCATTTACACCATTCACGTTATTCGGACTAGGTCCGCCCTGCGCTGTTTTAGAATTGTAAAAACGTTCAAGGGTTAATTTATTATGACGGATACCTGCAGTTGATTTAAGGATAAGATCTTTATTAATATCATAACTGACATAACCGTTTCCTTCAACAAGATTAGTAATATTATATGAATACTGATTTTCAAGATCTATTAGTGGATTCACCCTAAAATCGGATGCATTCAAAGCCTCATCATCCACAGCATCCTCCAAAAGATTGTCATTTGGATTAGGCGTGATTGGACGATACAACCAGGCTCTCGCCAGAGCAAATGCAGTAGGGTTTCCTTGAGTGACTGCCCCTTGATTGATAATCTGACCATTTTGTTTAATTCCGCTGTAATTTGCCGTAACTCCAGCTTTAATTTTATTACTGATGGTCTGATCCAGTGTTACACGCCCGGAATAACGATTAAAACCTGTATTTATAATTGAACCGGTCTGATCAAATAAAGATCCTGAAATTGAATACTTGGTCAGATCTGTACCTCCTCTTAATGCCAGATTATAATTCTGAACAGTACCCTGTTGCATCACATAATCCTGGAAATTAATTCCTTGAACATTTCTGTAATCTTCCAGTGTTTTACCACCTGCAAAATATGCAGTGGTTGTTGCTGTGTTCGGATTTAATTCGGTCTGGTATTTAATAAACTCATACGGACTCATCACATCCACATACTTTGGAACAGTTTGAATACCATAAGAACTGGAGAAATTAACAGTCGATTTGCCAACCTTGCCACGTTTTGTCTGAATCAGAATTACTCCGTTAGCAGCTCTTGATCCGTAAATTGCAGTTGATGAAGCATCCTTTAATATGGTCATTGATTCAATCTCCTCAGGATTGATTGAAGCAGGATCCGGATCTTCTACCGGAAAACCATCAATAACGTACAATGGAGAGGTACTTTGAGTTAAAGATCCAGCACCCCTGATCACAATATTGATACCACCACCCGGCTGACCATCAGCTGCATTAACCTTAACACCGGCTACACGACCAGCTAAAGCCTCAGCGAATGTTCCAACAGGAGCTTTCAACATATCATCCATTGGAACAACTCCGACAGATCCGGTAAGATCAGGCTTTGCAACAGTACCATAACCAATGACAACCACTTCGCTTAAGGAAGAGCTGGAAGTGAGTAAAGTTACATCGATTGTTGTGCGGTTACCAACCACAAGTTCCCTTGTTTCCATACCAAGAAATGCGAATACAAGTGTTTCAGTGCTTGCTGCCTGAATGCTAAATTTTCCATTTGCCAGAGTTGTTGTACCTCTGTTTGATCCTTTAACCCTTACTGTCACGCCGGGTAATGGCTGGCCTCCTTCGAGCACTGTACCAGTTACAGTTTTTAATTGCTGGGAAAAAACCTGCTCAGAAAAACTGAGGAACACCATCAGCAGCATAATTATCCCTGCTCCGGAGGGATAATACCTTTGTTTTTTAAACTTCATCATGTAAATTTTTAGCATAGTTTATAATTAATAGTGAATAAATAGGCAATTGAAAATTTCGGGTACGCACCCGATTTTATAAAATTCGATATTTCAGATAATCAAAGAATTAAAATAATAAGTAAGAGAGTATTTAATTAGTTATTTGTCAATTTAAACAAGAGAAGAATACTTAACGTTTACGTACACTAATATAAAAAAATAGAAACCAATGTAAGTGATTTAAATTTTTCGAACAGGTATGGATGCCTTATTTAGAATTCTGGTTAAACGGATTAGAAATTTTTATCAGGTCTGTTCGCGTATGTTCGTTCTCTGTGATTCTTGCAAGTGCATATACCTCACCTCCCTGCCCGACTGCTATCGAATTAACATATAAAGGACGATCTCCGTTAGGGTAAAAGATTGGACCGTGATCCTGGTATCTCTCCTCAGGTATATTATAAGTGATTAAATGCAGATTTTCAAGGCCTTTTGCGGCACCTTTAGCAATCTCAGATTGACCTGTGACACGATTTCCATCAATATAGACAGGACCACCTGTAAGGTAATAAATAGTCTTACCGTCTGGTCCAAGTTGAAAGCCCAAATAACCATAACTGAACTGATCGAACATACCACTTTTTGCTGATGGCTCAGAAGTAATACGTCTGACAAGTTCGATCTTAGATTCATTTGGATCGAAGCGAAATAAATACCCTGAATTCCCATGAACTCCATATGCCAGACCTTCGGGATTATACCAGAAGATCTTCCTCCAGTTATAGCCCATACTTCCTGGTCTGGATGGATCGTATTTGCCAAAATAATCAAGCCTGAGATTGACCTTTTCAAGTTTATTGATCCGACCTATTTCCGGGTTATAGCTAAAGATATCACCCTCTGAAGTGGAATAATAAACAGTGCCGTCTGAAGGATCTACAACAAGTGAACGGCATAATGAACGAAAATCATCACCAGGCTCCCCTCCTTCACCATTTCCGGATATCTGGCCCAGATCTTTTAATTCGTTTTTATCAATATCATAATGAATAAAATTACCTTTTGGCCAGGTAATGCCAAAAACATGCCCACGTTCACGATCCATTGTCATAGAAACCATTCCTTCTCCATTTGGAATCAGAGCAAGATTTTCGAACTCCCTGGTTTTCATGTCATAAGAAAGAATACGTCCGCCCGGGTATAATTTATATCCTGAGGGAGGATTAACCGGTAGCCGGTCCATACCATGGATCAGTTCATAATAACCAATATGGGTTGAGAAGTAAAGTTTGCCATTCCTTTCATAGAACCTCGCATGACTTTTTCCCTGTGGGATGTACTTTTGATCCTTTTCACCACATATTTCAGTCAGATCTCCAAGAAACTCTGTCTTATCAGTTCCGGGATTATACAGATACATTTTACCTCCAACATGAATCTGGTCTGATGATAATACATAGTAAATATTCCCATCACTGGCAGCTGATAATGCATTGTAAGTATCGTGGGCCTCTTGAAATCCCGAATTATAAGTAGTAGCGGTTAAATGATTCACCTGATCAAACCCATTTAAATATGTATCAGCTTTTAATTGATTCAACTCAACAATTCCGTCTAATTTGTCCATGCAATATTATTTTGTATCAAAATATTCCCAACAAGACCATTGGTCTGTAGGCTTTTAAATTTTTATTTTTCCAATGATTTTTTTACTGTTTCTGCACTAGCCTGTATCTTGCTGATTGCATAAGCAATTGAATCCATGTCTTCCCTGCTTCCAAGAAGCAGGTTCTGAGTGAACCATACCATTTCTGTACACAAAAGATCATTCTCAGGGCACTGATTTCGCTCCATATATTTATCATAATCGAGCATATCCTTATGATACATCCTTTTAAAATTCTTTGAGGCAAAAGCTTCCTTCAAAAATTCCTGCTTGTTTAATGGAGTATAACCTCCAGAGCAAGGCACTCCCTCGGCACGCAGAGCTTGCAAAAATGCATTTCTGGATAAACCTTTAAAGTCCTCCTTCTTATATCTGAATGAAAACAAATGGAATGAAACCCGGGTTGCGCTATCATATAATTTATAAGGAATAATCCCGGGAATATCTTTAATCTTTGATTTCAAATACTTAGCATTCTCTTCCCGAACAGTGGTTTGTGCATCAAGTCTTTGTAACTGAGCTAAACCTATTGCAGCCTGATATTCTGTAATACGAACTTTTGTTCCAATTCTGACGCTTCCGGCATTAAATGTACCAACAGCAGTACCGAAAGGCAAGCCGAGATTCTGAAAAGAAACGCAGCGATCCATAAAGGCAACATCATTACTGATAATAGCCCCACCTTCACCAATTGGAATATTTTTAGAATTTTGGAAACTGAAACAACCCGCATTGCCGATTGTGCCTACTTTTTGATTGTTTACTTCAGTTAATGGAGCCTGGCAAGCATCCTCCACAACAAATAAATTATGCTTTCGGGCAATTTCCATTATTCTTGGCATATCTGCCGGCATTCCTAAAATATGCACGGGCAAAATGGCTTTTGTACGCGGTGTTATCTTTGCTTCTATTTTTGCAGGATCGATCTGATATGTTTCCGGATCGATGTCCACAAACACTGGCATAGCCCCATTCATAAGAATAGCCTGAACAGTCGATATAAAGGTATAAGGCGGAACAAGCACTTCATCACCACCTTTTATATCCAGTTGGTTTAATGCGACAATTAAAGCATTGGTTCCATTGTTTACAACCAAACAACGTTTAGCTCCATTGGCATTCGCCCAGGCGGCTTCAAACTCATTCACTACACCGGCACGCGACCAAACTCCGCTTCTGAGTACTTCAAGAACACGCTTTTCATCCGTTTCGGGAATCCAGATAGGCCATTTAACCCATTTGGCTTTATCCCATGCTGAAGGTCCGCCCAATATGGCTGGTTTAGCTGAATAATTTAGATCCCCGGCTAGCAGTGAAGGTGTCAAACCCATCGACAGAACAGTACCAACCCCTGCAAGAGAGCTCTGCTTTAAAAATTTACGTCTTGATGAATCCGTGTTATTATTTTTCATGGCTATTTTTTTCAATTAAATTTTGGCCTTGATGTAAGGTTTCCGCTATAATTTATGCTTAAAATTAAAAGAGTGGTTCACATAATATCTGTCCGGAATCCTCTTGCTTTAATACCAGTCTGTCAGGTAGAAAAAATATAAGTGTACATTAACGTTTACGTACCCGAATATATAAATTATTTTTATTAAAACAATAGATCACAGGCAGAATTATTAAGGTAAATGTTTGTTGAAATAGAAATTATCTACCTGATTACAACCCCAATCATATCAATAGAAATTCCCGCCTCAGGCTTTCCAACATCCTTAACCATAGCTTTTGAGGCTGCTGGCGGACGTAGCGGATCATAATATTTAGGGCGAATTTCATTTAATTTCGCACTATGTACATCATTGCTAACATAATAGGTCGCTTTGACAAGATGCCTGAAATTACTGCCGGTATTTTTCAATATGGTACCCATTAGATTGAATATGGATGTTAAGTCAGAATCTGCATTACCTGATATTTGTCCGTACAATCCTGATATATAGACCTTTTGACCATAATTAATTCGGACAACCTTACAGTAAACAGGTGAAGCTGTCATTCCCGGAGGGGTAATAAAATCAAGCTGCTGATCTGATTTAGATCCGGAATTTAGGGATGAGGCAATCAGTTCAATTTCAATGACCGGATCTTTACTTGTCCATTCAACATTGACCATTGGTGGAATAGTATTCCCTCTAAAGAATTTAGCGAATTCCTCCTCCACTACTTTCAGATCAGACATCGGCCTGATAAAGGATTTAATCTCAACAATATCTTTTTTCTCTAATCCCAATGAGACAAGAGTAGCCTGGAGCTGCTCCAATGTCCCGCGTGTTGCTTCTGCAAGTTCTCCTTTAACCGCCTGACCTGAAACATAAACTACCGGACCCGCAGGTAAAATTGCAGCCCTGGCGACACCCTGAACTGAGGATAAATTCGCGGGCATTGTATAATTTACACCTTCCGGTTTTATTGTAGCTGAAACTGCAATGGCATCCATTGAAATCAATGCATCAGTATGAGAAAGATCCCCGGCAACGAAACTTAAAGCCGGACGTTTACCCGATTTAAAGCGCTTATTGATCTGTTCCTGAACTGCAGAGATCAGGCTTGAGTTCCTGACATAGATATTAAGTTTGACAATCTGATCTGGTTTTGAACCAGCCTGTTTCAAAGCAGACGAAATATTCAAAAAAACCTGATTGATCTGCGCATTGATATCACCCGATCCAACAATATTACCGGATTTATCTAAAGGCAGAAATTGAGTTGTATGAACAAGCGGTACATCATCAACAATTATTGCATCCGAGCCCCCCGGAAAAATCACAGAAGCTGAATATTGAATGTGTTGCCCTTTCTGAGCAAAACCGGAATAAGCCAGAGATAAGAAAAACATGCAGATCAGAGCGTTGATATTTAGTTGTCTGTTTTTAGTTGTCTGTTATCAGTTGCCAGTTGTCAGCGATATTCTGCTAAATGTCAAATGAACTTGTAATATTCATTTTAGCCTTAAGTTTTCAATGAACAAGGACTTAGTCTTGATTCTTGATACCTGATACTTGATACTGCTAATTATTAATCGGTGCCCAATAAGCACAATATCCTTCAGCGCGAACAGGCCCTTTAAACAACATGCAACCACCACAAGGCTTATCCTTAGCTGGCGGAAGGTAAAGTGCGCAATTACTGCAGTGACTATCAGGAATTGGCGTTTTGTTTACATAAGCCAGTTTTTTACGTTTTGCAACTTCATCGGCACTAACCCCGGTAAGATCATCACAAGGATTTTTTTGTACAGGCTGAGGAGTTTTTGCTTGTTGATTGGAATCCCCTTCTTGAGCCATGCTACTAACTGAACTGCCGGCAACCAATATTCCTGTCCCTATTGCAACTGAACCAGCAAGTATATACTTACCAATGAACCTTCTTCTTGAATATTTTTGTTCTTCCATCTTTCTAATTTCTACCGATCAATTTTTATTTCAGAATATTTCTAATTTTTTCTTAGTAATTGAAATCCTTCTTTCACTTCCTCCAATGAGCCGGCATTTAATTGCCCTGCAAGCTCTTTTGTAGGCTCATTTTTATTTAATCCTGCTTTAAGTCCTCTTAAGGCAGCTTGCTGCACATTTGCTCCAGATAATGCCTCAGATGACAGTGTACTCAAATACGCTGAAAACTGTTCCTTATTATACCTGGCTCCAATTATGTTTGACAAATCCTGAATAAAACTAAGTTTCCAGCTTTCTTCTTTACTGAAGAATGCACTATCCTTAATTAGTGAGTTTAAAATTTCAACTGAAGAACCGGCCTCAGAGCTTATAACTGCACTCCTGAACCAATCATTCTGTCCATATTTACTGATCACCTCAGCCAAAGCTTCAATCACCTTCTTTCCTTTAAACTGTCCCAGACTAAGTGCAGCCTGTAAAGCAACACGTTTAGCCGGATCATTAACCATTGGAATTAACAGTTTAACTGTTTTAGGATATCTTTCTGCAAGTATAATGCCATTTTCCCGAACACCAGGTTCAGAATCCAGCAAGGACTTTTTAACGATCTTTTCAGTAAGTGCATTCAAACCTTCAAGTACATAAAGTGCATGTAGTCTTGTTCTTGCATCCGGGCTGTTTGAAAACAATGAAATCACAGCAGGAACAACAGTTTTATCCTGACGTTCAAGCAGCAAACGCTGCGCATTACTGCGATACCATCCGTTTTTGTGCGACAAATAATCTACCAGTTGAAGTCCGGTAGCATTCTTCAGATCTACTTTTACTCCCTGATAAGTACCGTTTTCAGGAAGGAGACGATAAATTCTGCCCATATCACTGCCGGCCATAAAATCCATTTCAGCTTTTAGGTCATCGGGAATTGAAACCGGTGTTTCAATATGCTGTCTGTAATAATCCAGAATATATAAATATCCATCAGGGCCAACAGAGAAGGTTACCGGACGGAACCAGGTATCAGTCGAATAAATAAATTCTCTGTTTTTTTCTGATTCAGCACGTTTTGCAACCAAAACCGGACTTGTTTCACTTGGACTTAAAATATCTCTGTGGATAAGGCTACCGGATACATCGGTTGTAAATATATTGCCATAAAATTCCTGTGGCAGGGCATCACCATTGTAAATAGTGCCTCCTGATGCGCCGGTAAAGTGATCTTCTGCCCATTCTATACGACTAAGATTTGCTTCTTTGAACATCCTGTTTCTACGGGCACTTCTTTCAGCTCTCCAGTAAGCCGGCGGGATTTCCTGAAACATGATCTCTTCATGATCCGTTATAGATACGTTAAATTTGCTGCTTGGCATGAATGCATGCCGGTGAGTATATCTCCAGGGAATAACTGCCTGTTGTAAGTGAATAGAGTTCTCTGTAAAGAAACGATGCCCCCAGTCGTCGATAGTTTGACCAAACTGTCCCGGACCAGTCTCC
>Ga0123337_10002043_pt1 | contig 23931 bp, 24 predicted proteins | sample frozenSSSSmetaG_FD_89792 | JGI IMG/M metagenome (GOLD analysis project Ga0123337, IMG submission 89792) | Glacier valley bacterial and archeal communities from Borup Fiord, Nunavut, Canada, to study Microbial Dark Matter (Phase II) -... | ecosystem: Environmental > Aquatic > Freshwater > Ice >...
AAGTAACCATCAGACAGGAAAGGTCAGATGAATGTTCCTGGGCCTTCGCCTTCAGGTCTGCTACATCAATATTGCCTTTTTCATCACATTTTACAATTACAATCTTCATCCCTGCCATGGCTGCTGATGCAGGGTTTGTGCCATGGGCTGAAGAAGGAATCAATGCGATATTTCTATGTTTATCCCCTCTGTCTAAATGGTAAGCGCGAATAACCATAAGACCGGCATACTCGCCCTGTGCTCCTGAATTGGGCTGCAAACTCATAGCTGCAAAACCGGTGATCTCACTCAGCCATTTATTCAGTTCGTCAAAGATCTGCATGTAAGCTCCAACCTGATCGGCAGGAGCAAATGGATGAATCTTGCTGAATTCTGCCCAGGTTACAGGAACCATTTCTGTTGTAGCATTGAGCTTCATCGTACAGGAACCTAATGCAATCATCGAATGACATAGCGATAGGTCTTTTGCTTCAAGAGATTTTATGTATCTGAGCATTTCATGCTCTGAATGATAGGAATTGAAGACCGGGTGTGTTAAAAAAGCTGATTCCCGTAGTAATTGGGACGGTATATGACTACTGATTTCTGATTTAATCTGCTCTAAATCAAGTTCATGAGTATTTTTACCCTTAACTTTTGCAAAGAAACGGATGATTGTCAGAACATCATTGGGAGTAGTGGTTTCATCAAGCGTTATGCTAACCAAAGAACCTTCATAGTTCAGATTTACTTCATTATTTAGTGCTTCTGCATGGATTGGGTTGGTCAGATCACCCAATTCTAATTTGATGGTATCGAAGAAAAATTTATTTTCCTGTTTATATCCAAGGGTCTCAAGGGCTTGAGATAAAAATACACTTAGTCCGTGGATTCGTTCAGCAATCTGCTTAATTCCTTTAGGGCCATGGTATATGGCATACATGCTTGCCATAATTGCCAGAAGTGCCTGTGCAGTGCAAATATTTGAGGTTGCTTTATCCCTTCTGATATGCTGTTCACGGGTTTGGAGCGCCATGCGAAGTGCATAATTTCCGGTACTGTCAATAGTAACCCCAATAATACGTCCGGGCAGAGAGCGTTTATATTCTTCTTTCGTTGCAAAAAATGCGGCATGAGGCCCGCCAAATCCCATCGGAATACCAAAACGCTGAGTAGAGCCAACTACAATATCGGCACCCCATTCTCCCGGAGGACTTAATAAAGCAAGTGCCATGATATCGGCAACTACTGTAAGTTTTATGCCTTTCTCATGGGATTTAGCTGCAAAATCTGAGTAATCATAAATCTCACCTTTAGCTGCAGGGTATTGAACGATAGCGCCGAACATTGTCTCATCCAGATTCACTTTTTCATGGCTCCCGATAAGTATCTGTATGCCATAAGGAGCAGCACGGGTTTGAAGTATATCAATAGTTTGAGCGGAGACCTCTTCAGAAACAAAAAATATTTTGGCATTCTCGTTCTTGCGTAGGCTGTATTGCATAAACATCGCTTCAGCAGCGGCAGTTCCTTCATCCAGAAGTGAAGCATTTGCAATTTCCATTCCTGTGAGATCCATTACCATGGTTTGGAAATTTAACAGGGCTTGTAAGCGTCCCTGAGCAATTTCTGCCTGATAGGGTGTGTACTGGGTATACCATCCCGGGTTTTCCAGAATATTACGTTGTATGACACCGGGAACAATTACATCATGATACCCCTGACCGATATAAGACTTGAATACCTTATTTTTTGAGGCTGTTTGTTTCAGATCATTCAGGTAATCGGCTTCGCTCTTTGCTGCCGGCAGGTTCAGATCGTTTTTTAATCTGATATTCGGAGGTACTGTTTGACTGATTAATTCGTCAATGGAATTCACACCAATGGTGTCAAGCATTATTGCGGTATCCTTCTTATTCGGAGCAATATGGCGCTGCTCAAATTTTTCCTGATAATCTATATTAAGCTTCATTAAAAAAGAGGGGAGTTTTTATGAGGCAAAAATAATGATTTTCAGCACATTATTAAATTGCTGGAATAATTTAGATGTAATAAAATCATCAATAATTTTAGAATGGAATAATTAAATCCAAAAAGGCTAAAAACTACTGATTCGCAGCATTTTTCTATCCTTATTTTTCAGCAGAAACAACCCATCCCTGGTCCTTTTTATGCTTCAGTTTATAAGTTTTGGTAATAAACTCGCTGTTTGAGCCTTTATTGTTATCAAAAGGATAAAAGTCTGTTTCAGACTTAACTAAAGTTACTGTCACTTTTGCAGAATTGTCATTGGTTTTCACAAAATTAACGGGCTTGTCATTGTCCATTTCATAAATGATTGTTTTGACTTTTGCTTTATCCTTTCCTTGCTCCAGAACAAAAGGTGAAGATTTCTCGGTAAGTTTGATCAAATAGACAAAGGAACTGTCTTTTGAAAAGAAAACTTTCTTTTGTTCCTGCACATCCATAGTAATGTAACCTGATTCTTCCAGCCCCTTGTATTTGTTTAGTTCTTCCTGATCTTTAATTTGACGAAATTTTATTTCACCAAAATTGAAATTTGCGGTTTTGTATTCCGGGTTTTCATCCAGATAATTTGAGATCACCGATGCGGCCTCGTCATCATTGATTGTGGTTTCAGTCCCGCATCCGCTGATCAGGACGAATCCTGTCATAATGAATAAATGGATTAATGTTCTTTTCATAACCGTGTTTCTTAAAGTTAATCAATTCCAAAGTAAATCATACTTAAGGTTCAGGAACTATACCCTTTTAAATTATTTCTACCAGATAATTTCCGGTTTTATTCCTTAACGTTCCGAAACAAATAATATTTGATTCAGGGATACCGTTAGACCGAAGTACTTCTTCAAAATCTGCTGTTTTGGATTCTTCAACAGCAACCAGCAGGCCTCCGCTGGTTTGGGGGTCAGCAAGGATGGTAGTTTTCCGGTCCAGGGTTTTACTGGCTGGACCGATCTTGTGTCCGTAACTGCTCCAGTTTCTGTTGGTGCCTCCCGGGACTGAATTTTGATCCAGGTATTCCTCAATAATCGCAATTTTTGGAACCTTATTGAATTCAATGACTGCCTCTAAATTACTTCCTTCGCACATTTCTGAAAGATGCCCCAGTAAACCAAAGCCTGTAACATCTGTCATTGCTTTTACATAATCCAGTTTACCCAGTGTTTCACCGATCTTATTTAACATCGACATGCTTTTCGGGGCAATGGCTGCATGTTCAGGTTTTAAAATTCCCTTTTTTTGTGCCGTAGTCAGAATTCCTACTCCGAGTGCTTTTGTGAGATAAAGTTTGCATCCTGGCTCTGCCGTTGAGTTTTGCTTTAAATGTTTAATGTCGATAATGCCATTAACAGACAGGCCAAATACCGGTTCAGGGCAATCAATACTATGTCCACCGGCCAGAGTAATACCTGCCTCCGTGCAAATTGCCCTTGAACCTTCCAGAACTTTTTGGGCAACCTCGGGAGATAATTTATCAATTGGCCATCCCAAAATAGCAATAGCTAATACTGGCTTACCTCCCATCGCGTAAACGTCACTGATTGCATTTGCAGAAGCTATCCTGCCAAAGTCATAGGCATCATCAACAATAGGCATGAAAAAGTCAGTTGTTGAGATAAGTGCAGTCCCGTTACCAAGATCCAGTACAGCGGCATCATCCCGGGTATTATTTCCTACCAGCAAGTTAGGGTCGGCAGAATGTGTGATTGGGCTGTGCAGGATAATGTCTAATACTGCCGGACTAATTTTACAGCCGCAGCCTGCACCATGTGAATATTGGGTTAATTTTATTTCTTCGGGCATCATGTTAAATAGATAGGAGTATTGAGATATGAGATATGAGATTTGAGACCTGAGATAGATATGAGGTTATTTGAATATATGATGATTAAGATTGAATGACTGCATTAATAATTCGTTCTGATTTAATGTGATTCAACAACAATTTGCAATTTTCTACTGCATCCGTACTGCTGCATTGAATGAAATGAATACTTTCTTTTTCTCTTTTTCCCTGGCCATTGGCATAGGTTTTATCATAATAGACCAGCACAATTTTTATAAAATCATCCATCCGGTTTTCACGAATGGCCTGAATGGCGTCGCGTGTCTGTTCAGGGCCGAGTCTTTTTCCAATTCTCAGGGTACTTTCAACCAGGAACTCCTTATCAAGCGGGCCGTATTCCTCTACAAGAAAATTGATTCTTTCCTGAAAGGGTACTATGATTTTCATCACAGGAGCTTGTCGCATCTGATTGAATATAGGATTGGGAATGAAACATCGGCCTATGGACAAACTCTCATCCTCCAGCCAAATCGGAGTATTTTTATCAATTTTATTCAGTTCCCGGGCGAGTAAATTTTCGAATTGTTCCTGACTGGGTTGAACAAGATGCCCCATTGATCCATAGGAGGAGCCCTGGTGTTGCGCAAGGTCTTCAAGATCTATAACCTGTTGGGAAAGATCTTTGAGCTGTTTGAGTGTCTTTGTTTTGCCGGATCCTGTCATCCCACCCAAAATGAGTATGGAAAAAGTTTCTTTAAATTGTTCCAGCACCCAATTACGATATCTTTTGTAACCACCTTCAAGAAGAAAAACTTCAAAGCCATAAAGATTTAAAGCCCAGGCCATTGCACCACTGCGCATGCCTCCACGCCAGCAATGAACCAGGATTTTTTTTTCGGGAGCAATCTTGAGTGCTTGCTTAATAAATCCCGACCATTTCGGACCGGTAAAATCGAATCCAAGTAGAATTGCAGCTTCTCGACTTTTTTGTTTGTAGGTTGTACCTACCTGAACCCTTTCCTCATTTGAAAAAATAGGAAGATTATAAGCACCTGGTATTCTGGCATGTTCAAATTCCAGTGGCGTCCTGACATCTACCACAGGAGTAGTTTCCGACATTTCAAGAAACCGATGAATATCAAGTGTATGAATCATGCTTTCATTTTTTATGAAAAATATCAGCTATTTTTTCAATTCTCTAAGATACATCTGAATGGTATTTTCGAGCCCCAGATACAGGGAATCGCAAATCAGGGCATGGCCGATGCTGACTTCAAGGAGGCCGGGAATATTTTTTGAAAAGTAATTTAAATTATGCAAATCCAGGTCATGACCTGCATTAATACCAAGGCCTAAATTGTTTGCAATTTGTGCGGCAGCGATGTAAGGCTTAATTGCAAATTCCTTGTCTGAATGATAATTGCTGGCATATGCTTCGGTATAAAGTTCAACGCGGTCTGTTCCGGTTTGCTTAGCTGCTTCAATCATTTCTTCTGCCGGATCAACAAAAATAGACACCCGAATGCCCTCAGATTTAAACCCGGCAATAATATCTTTAAGATAGCTTTGATGTTTGATTGTATCCCAACCATGATTGGATGTTAATTGACCTTCAGCATCAGGAACCAGGGTAACCTGTGCCGGCTTATTAGCTAAAACCAGATCTACAAATTTTTTTTCTTTAGGATTACCTTCAATATTAAACTCCGTTTTAATAACCTTTTTCAGGTCGAACACATCCTGATAGCGTATATGTCTTTCATCCGGTCGGGGATGTACGGTTATTCCCTCCGCTCCGAATCGTTCTGCATCCAGGGCTACCTTAACCAGGTCGGGATTGTTGCCACCCCTTGAATTACGAAGTGTAGCTATTTTATTTATGTTAACTGAAAGATGTGTCATAGTGTTATAAAGCGGCCCCAATTTTGAATTTAGTAACTAATTCAAAGATAGATAAATTGTGATAGACTAACCTAACCTGCCCGCAAAGGCCTTTGTATAATAAACCCGGGCGGCAGCGATAGCTTTTTTGCCAAAGGGAACTTGTTCTGTAATTACCGGCACTGGCAAAAAACTAAAGCAGAGCACGGGACTAGCAGAACCAAAGAACTACAGAAACTGATTTCCATAAAGTTAAGATCAACTTACCAAAATCAAATTTCATCCCCCTGTCTTACCTACCACCGGCTTAAGCCATTTGATAGCGACGGCGGAGGATACCAGGCAGAAAAACACTTAATTCTGAATTGTTGTTAATAAAAAAGCCCTTACGAAATAATCGAAAGGGCTTTTGCTTGCACGCCAGATGGCGTTCAATTATTAGTATCTATACGTATCTGCTTTGAAAGGACCTTCAACAGGAACACCAATATAATCCGCCTGATGCTGATCTAATGTTTCAAGTTCAACACCAATCTTTGCAAGATGTAAACGTGCTACCTTTTCATCCAGATATTTAGGAAGAACATAAACCTTGTTTTCATAGTTATCTGTGTTTGTCCAAAGTTCTAACTGAGCTAAAGTCTGATTAGTAAAGGAATTAGACATCACGAATGAAGGGTGTCCGGTCGCACATCCTAAATTTACTAAACGGCCTTCAGCAAGTACGATCACATCTTTACCATTCAGGGTATATTTATCAACCTGTGGTTTGATCTCAACTTTAGTATTGCCGTAATTTTCGTTTAACCAGGCCATATCGATTTCATTATCAAAGTGACCGATATTACAAACGATAGCCTTGTCTTTTAAAGCAAGGAAATGCTCGCCACGAACGATGTCACAGTTACCGGTAGTTGTTACTACGATATCTGCTTCTTTAATTGCTGTAGCTAATTTCTTTACTTCATAACCTTCCATTGCTGCCTGTAAAGCACAGATTGGGTCAATTTCAGTTACAATAACACGAACTCCCTGAGAGCTTAATGAAACGGCAGAACCTTTACCAACATCACCATAACCACAAACAACAGCAACTTTACCGGCCATCATAACGTCAGTTGCACGACGGATCGCATCAACTAATGACTCACGGCAACCGTATTTATTGTCAAATTTAGATTTGGTAACTGAATCATTTACGTTGATTGCTGGTAAATGCAATGTTCCGTTTTTCATACGCTCGTATAAGCGGTGAACACCGGTAGTAGTTTCTTCAGAAAGACCTTTGATACCTGCAATCAGTTCAGGGAACCTGTCAAATACCATGTTAGTTAAATCACCACCATCATCAAGAATCATGTTTAATGGTTTGTGATCCTGACCGAAATGTAAAGTTTGCTCGATACACCAGTCAAATTCTTCCTCATTCAGACCTTTCCAGGCATAAACCTGAATTCCTGCGGCAGCAATTGCAGCAGCAGCATGATCCTGAGTTGAAAAAATGTTACATGATGACCAGGTAACTTCAGCTCCTAATTCAACAAGAGTTTCAATTAGAACAGCGGTCTGGATGGTCATGTGTAAACATCCTGCAATCCGTGCACCTTTAAGAGGTTTTGATGCACCAAATTCTTCGCGAAGTGCCATTAATCCCGGCATTTCTGCTTCAGCAAGACCGATCTCTTTACGGCCCCATTCTGCTAATGAAATGTCCTTAACTTTGTAAGGAACATAATTTGTCTCTACTGATGACATAGTTAATTTGTTTAAATGCGTCTTACCGCACGATAAATGGATAATTGTTATTTTCTTTTAGTATGAAGAAAATTTTTTGCAAAGGTAGTTATACTTTGGTCAATTCAAAAAGTTTCTAAGTGAATAAGGTAAGAGGCTTTGATTTGAGGCTTCGGTGACTGGTTTTAAATTTTTGACAATGGTTTTAGTAACGATCTTTTTAATGAAAGCAATTCTTGTGGTACTTGGGGTAAGATAGTCCGGCTCTCTGCTATAGTTTTGGCTATAAAATGGAGAGTAAATATTCGAATTTTTCGAAGCCAAAAGCTGCCGCATCGATCCGGTTTATTTATTTAGGCTTCATGCATTGATTTCGAGACAGTAGACCGCACAATTTGATACTTATAACCTACAACTTATTACTTACAACTCACTTAGTAATCTAAAAGTCAAACGATTTCAAAATACATCATATCATTCGTAAATACTTAACTTTGTATATAATTCAATTTTAACTGATTAATAAAATAAAGATATGTATCCAGAATATTTAGTTGCTCCAATGCGTCAGGAACTTGTCAGTGCAGGTTTTCAGGATCTGAGAACTGCTGAAGAAGTTGAACAAGCCATAAAATCTGATGGAACAGTATTGGTTATGGTTAATTCTGTTTGCGGTTGTGCAGCTGCAAATGCACGTCCTGCTGCAAAGATTTCTGTTCAGCATGCAAAGCACCCGGATAAATTTGTAACCGTTTTTGCAGGTATGGAAAAAGATGCTGTAGACACGGCCAGGGCATTTATGTTGCCTTACCCTCCATCCTCACCGGCGATTGCTTTATTTAAGGATGGCAAACTGGTTCATATGATTGAACGTCATCAGATCGAAGGACGTCCGGCACAGATGATCGCAGATAATCTTCAACAGGCTTTTGATCATTATTGTTAATTCCATTAAATTCATTTTTATGGATAATCAAATCCGGCCTCAGGCCGGATTTTTTGTTTTACACCTTTTTTTGGATAGTTTAGATCAACCAAAAAAAATCCTCCATGAAACATATTGCTATTCTCCTTGCTATTTTTTTAGCTGTTCCTACTTTTGCACAGCAAACCTATATTCAATGCGGCCGCTTAATCGATGGAAAATCAAATTCGGTTCAGACTGAGATGACCATCATAGTTGAATCTAATAAAATAATAGATATCAGAAAGGGCTATCAGTCGGGAGCCGCTAGTGATAAGCTCATTAATATGAGAAATCAGACTGTGATGCCTGGATTCGTTGACTCGCATGTTCATTTATCTGGCGAGACGAGCAAGAATCAATACATGGAAGAGTTCACTCTAAATGATGAGGACTATGCATTGAAGGCAGTTAAATATTGTGAGCGTACACTGATGGCTGGTTTTACAACCGTTAGAGATCTGGGGGGTATTGTAGCCATATCCCTTAGAAATGCAATCAATCAGGGTGATATTAAAGGTCCGCGGATCTTAGCCGCAGGCAAAAGCATTGCCACTACCGGCGGGCATGCTGATCCGTCGAATGGTTACAGCAGGGCATTGATTGGAGATCCCGAGGCAAAAGACGGGGTAATTAACAGTCCGGACGAAGCCAGAAAAGCCGTAAGACAGCGTTATAAAGAAAGTTCAGATGTGATTAAAATAACCGCAACCGGCGGCGTTTTAAGCAATGCAAAGGATGGTGCAGGTGCACAATTTACAGAGGATGAAATTAAAGCAGTGGTCAGCACTGCCAAAGATTATGGTTACCGCGTGGCTGCACATGCTCATGGTGCTGAAGGAATGAAAAGGGCTATACGGGCGGGCGTTTCTTCTATTGAACACGGTACTTTCATGGATGATGAGGTCATCGCTTTAATGAAGGAAAAGGGTACGTATTATGTTCCCACAATTACTGCCGGAAAATCTGTAGCTGATTCAGCTAAAATTCCGGGATACTACCCTCCGCTGGTAGTTCCTAAAGCAATTGCAACCGGACCGATAATTCAAAGCACTTTTGCCAAAGCATATAAGGCGGGTGTTAAAATTGCTTTTGGTACCGATGCGGGTGTATTTGCACATGGAAAGAACTACAAAGAATTTGAATATATGGTTGAGGCAGGAATGCCGGCTATGGAAGCAATCAAATCTGCAACTATGAATGCTGCTGATCTGCTTGGTATTTCAGATCGTATTGGTTCAATTGAAAAAGGAAAATCTGCAGATATCATTGCTGTAAATGGTGATCCGATAAAGGATATTAAAGTTCTGAGCTCTATGAACTTTGTTATGAAAGAAGGAGTCGTCTACAAGCAGTGATGATTCTCCTGTGGTTTGGTGCTATCCACCAACCACTTATCAATTTCTGATTAAAGTAAATGTTAAGCATGCTAGCAGATTCCTAAAAACATCCTGCAATGTGATTGAATAAATTTTTATAAGCTTTATTTTAATTGTGCAACAGAGCTTAATAATCTTTATTCAAAAGCTTTTCCAGTTCAGAAAAACTTAAATTCATCCGAACCCGACCTTGCTTGGCATAGGAGATTTCTCCGGTTTCTTCAGAGACAACAATTGCTACAGCATCACTCATTTCAGTAATCCCAATTCCTGCCCGGTGCCTCAAACCAAATTGCGGTGGCAGTTTATCGTTTTCTGTAAGTGGCAATATACTGCTGGCGCATTTGATACGGTTTTCAGAGATAACTACTGCTCCATCATGCAGCGGACTCGTTTTCTGAAAAATGCTTTCCAGTAAACGTCTGGAAACCTTTGCTTCAATAATTTCTCCACTATTCTGGTAAAATTGCTCGTCAAAGTATTTTGCAAAAACAATCAAAGCACCTGTCCGGCTTTTTTGAAGGCTCTTGCAGGCATCAACTATTGGTTTAATACGAGCTGAATTATTTTTTATAACTTCTTTACTGCCAAAGAGAAAAGACCACCACGCTTTATTTTTTTGCAGCGATGCGTTACGCCCAATCAGCAAAAGGAAACGTCTGATCTCTTGCTGGAATACAACGATTAAGGCAATAAATCCCACGCTTACAAATGCTCCCAATAATTCAGTGAGCAGCCTCATCTGTGCTTGTTTTACCAGAATGTAAGCTGCATAGATAATCACAAGGCCGAGCAGAATATTCAGCGCAATTGTACCCCTTATCAGGTTATAGATATAATAAATAATTAACGCTACAAGTACAATGTCCAGTAAGTCCAGAAAGCGCAGATTAAGGAAACTAAAGTCAAATCCTTCCATTCTATAAATGTAAATAATAATTACGATTTGATTGAAAATAGTACTAAGTACCAAGTACAAAGTATTGAGAAATCAATACGAATTGAAATTATCTTATATTGATCTGATTAACAATTTTAACAGCTTCAAGGGCTGCTTTAACGTCGTGTACACGGAGAATGTTTGCTCCTTTTAACAATGCGATTGTATTAGCTACTGTTGTGCCATTCAATGCGTGTTCAGCATCGGTCTCCAGCAGTTTGTAAATCATTGATTTGCGCGAAAGTGCAGCAAGAACGGGATGGCCGCTTGATTTTAAGTGTCCCAGGTTGGCCAGGAGCTCATAATTCTGTTCAATATTTTTTGCAAAGCCAAAGCCGGGATCAATAATAAGATCATATACTCCCAAATTTTTTAATTTTTGGATTCTGGAGGTAAAGTACAGGCAAACCTCAGTTGTGATATTCTCATAATCAGTCTGAGATGCCATGGTTTGAGGAGTTCCTTTCATATGCATTATTATGTAAGGCACTTTCAGTTCTGCAATGGTGTGAAACATCTCTGGATCAATTGAGCCTGCTGAGATATCATTGATAATTCCTGCACCATTATTTACAGCTGCTCTGGCAATTCCGGATCTGAAGGTATCTATTGATAGTATAGCATCCGGAAATTCCTTGACTATGGCTTTTAAAACAGGTATTAAACGATCTGATTCTGTTTTTTCTGAGATATGTTCTGCACCCGGCCGGGATGAATAGGCTCCAATATCTATCATTTCAGCGCCTTCCATAAGGATCTGCTCAGTTTTCTTCAGGGCATCATGCAGCTTGTTATTTCTTCCTCCATCGTAAAATGAATCAGGCGTAAGATTCAGGATACCCATTATTTTAGGTTTTGACAGATCGAGGAGCTTTCCCCGAACATTTAACGTTGATTTTTGCTGAAAAACTGTATTTTTACCCGCCATGTACTGGCAAAATACCGATTAATTCATGGTTCTAACAAATAAATAATTAAGGCTTTGATTAATAAAACTTCAGCAGAATACGATAGTGTCATCAAAGTTTGCCGGGAACTTTTTCTAAAAAAAAGTAGTGATTATGGCACGGCATGGCGTATTCTCAGGATATCGTCCATAACTGACCAGATTTTTATTAAGGCCCAGCGAATCCGGACCCTTGAAGAAAAGAAGGTTTCTAAGGTAGGAGAGGACATAACTTCAGAATATATTGGCATTGTTAATTATTGTATTATCGCAATGATGCAACTGGATCTCGAAAACGATGATAGAACGGAGCTTCCTCTTGATGAAGTGGAGATGTATTTTGATAAGAGGGTGAATGAGACCAAAGAGCTTATGTTTGCCAAGAACCATGATTACGGAGAGGCATGGCGGGATATGCGTATTAGTTCATTAACCGATCTTATTTTGATGAAGATTCTCCGGGTCAAGCAGATAGAAGATAATTCTGGTCAAACACTCGCTTCTGAAGGTGTCAGGGCAAATTATCAGGATATGCTTAATTATTCGGTCTTTGCATTGATCAAACTCGGACTTTAAGAACCGCTCCTATTAAAAGCAATTATATTCCAATGAAACAAGTCTTATTACATTTGCTTAGAGCGATTGTTGGATTGCTCTTTATCTTTTCAGGACTTATTAAGGCCAATGATCCCCTTGGGTTTGGCTATAAACTGCAGGAGTATTTTGAAGTTTTTCACATTGCCTTTCTGAATGATTTTGCAACTGTTTCTGCAATTATAATTTGTACTGTTGAAATTGTTCTGGGGGCATTGCTGCTGCTTGGCCTGCGTTCACGAAATGTAGCTACGGGATTATTGTTAACTATCATTTTCTTTACTTTTCTGACCTTCTATTCTGCTTTTTTCAAGGTTGTTACATCCTGTGGCTGCTTTGGCGATGCAATTCCGCTGACCCCATGGCAGTCATTCTCAAAAGATATCGTCTTGCTGATCATGATTCTCTATGTTTATAAAAAGCGAAATGATATAATGCCATTAATAAACAATGAAAAGGCTCAAAATTTGATCTTAGGCTTTATAGTTTTGATAACTCTCGGTTTTGGGCTGTACACCTATAATTTTCTGCCCATTCTTGATTTTCTGCCCTATAAAGTCGGGAATAATATTCCTTCATTGATGATCATGCCTCCCGGCGCTCCACAGGATGTGTATCAAATCACCTATACTTTAAAAAATAAGAGTACTGGTGAGACTAAACCTTTTACAGATAAGGAATATCTGAGTTCGGGGATCTGGAAGGATAAGAATTGGGAAATTACCGGTGATCCGGAAAATAAATTGATCAGCAAAGGCTTTGAAGTTAAGATCAAAGACCTGAAAATTACGGATAGTCAGGGGACTGATTTCAATGCCGAAATTCTGGAAAATCCTTATTACAATCTTGTGATCGTGGCTTATGACCTTTCGAAAACCGATTTGATAGGGATAGGTAATCTGAATGCAATTGCGATCAATGCGGTTGAGAATTTCAATATCCGGACTGTCTTTCTGACCTCGAATTCTGTACAGGATGCAGAGGCCTTCAGCAAAAAAAACAAACTGGTGATGGAGGTCTTCTATGCGGATGCCATTCCACTGAAAAGCATGGTCAGGGCAAACCCCGGAGTGTTACTATTGAAAAATGGAACAGTTGTCAATAAGTGGCATTTTCATAATTTACCGTCCTATGATGAATTGTCAGCAAAATACTTTAGCGTGGATTAAATCGGGAATTGGGAACAGGGAATAGATTTTATAAGTATCAATAGCTCAATACAATAACAGAGGTTATTTGCTATATGGTTTAATATTTTAGGAGAAAGAATTTTATGAAGGTATTCCTGATCGGATTTATGGGTAGTGGAAAGACAACCATTGGAAAAAAACTGGCTAATTATTTAAAATATGAATTTATCGATCTCGATAAGTTGATTGAAACCAAGGCCGGAATGAGTATTGTCAATTATTTTGAAATGCATGGTGAAGGGGCCTTTCGTGAACTGGAGCGTGATATTTTACAAAAAACTGAATTCCCGGAAAATGTGATCATCGCCACCGGCGGGGGAGCGCCCTGCTATGGGGATAATATGGAATGGATGAATAATAATGGGTTAGTAGCCTATCTTTCCTTGTCGCCAAAGGCTCTGGCAAGTCGCCTGGAGCATTCAAAAACCGATCGTCCTTTAATTCGCCACCTGAAGGGAGATGAACTGATCGATTTTATCAGCAGCAAGCTTCAGGAGCGTGAAGTATTCTATAATCAGGCTAAATATGTGGTTAGTGCGAGTGACCTGACTGCCGAGCGATTGTCTTTTTATTTGAATTTGGGTTGAAATTTATTGTAAAGTGTTAAACTGGTCATGATTCAGTTGTCATCAGGGGCTTGAATCAGTTTTTTTTCATTTTTTCTGAATGTGTCTCACCGTTGAAATCATCCGTAATGCAGCTTTGAATTCCTTCCTGAATAGATATTCTAACTGCAAAGAAAGGGTCGGTCTTCTATAATTTCGTATAATTCACTTTTCTCCAAAATAGTCAAATTAATTTTTTTAATTACTCTAAACCTATCCAATCAATCAATAGTTCGAAGTCTTCTTCTTGCTTATTGGTAATCAAAAAACTAAATTGTTCGATGCTTTTAAAATTGAAATTCGGGTAGTTCAATTTGCGCCCCCGATACTGAGGGTAAAATTCACTGATTGTCAACTTGAGATTTTCCCATTGTCCTGAAGTGGCAAATTGTTGCACGTATGACTCAGACTGCGAAATCTCGCCTTTCAAACGAAATTCATAGCGCTTGCCATCACCTTTTATACGCAAAACAATGAATTTCTTTTCTTCCGTTAGTTTTATCGTTCTGTTTAATTGAATCGAGGCAAATCCTCCATTGTTCGCCAATGATACATGACCTGAAAATTTTCCATGTCCGGTATCGGTAAGCACCAGAGAACTTTTGGATATACCACCCATCACACCATCGTTGACAACACGCCATTCCCTGATGTTCCTTTGATTTGAGAAACTATAAATTTCTTCCATGTTTGAATTATTGGATAAACTGAGTAACAGTAAAAATAATGTGTATCTCATCATTATTATTCCGTTAAAGGCATTCTATGACATTATTTACAATGCCGGTCTGGTAATCTGGATTATCAATGTTTGCAATTGCTTTCCTTAGTCACCGCTTTTTAGAATTACCTGTTCTGCCCGATATTGTTTTCTACTGTTATCAATCTTCGTGGTTTTCTCCAGATATCAAATTGCTTATTTATGGTTTACTTTTTGGGAGACTAAAAATTCTTTTACAGATGTCCACTTTATGTCAGAATACCTGTCGTTATCATATTTTTGGAAAATAATTCTCCCTTCCATTATATCTCTCATATATTGCATTCCTTGCCATGCAGGATAAAGTTCATTTTTTGAAGGTGAAATAAATCTTGTCACCCTGATAAGAAAATTTAAACGACCAATACCCCCGGGTCTGAATATTTTATATTTTTTTGTTGTAAGTTCGGTAAGTAATTTCACAAAGGTATTGCACGAAAGTTTATCACCAGCAATTCTTAGATATCTGGGTGTATTTTCGTCAAGGGCAACTGCAGCTGTAAATTCAGCAACGTTTTCAGTAGTTGTAAATTCTAATATCTGGTTTGGATTACCCCAACATAAAATCCTTTTTGGTTTAAAAAGTATCAAAGGCATATCCGTTGTTAATAAATCCATAAAAGGACCATTGAAAATAGTTGTTGCTTTGATAGGTGTTTTGTCAATATACTTGTGAAACTCTCTTCTGAAATCTAAATTTCTATTTTGACCTTCTTTCAGGTTGGTAAAATCACTTGAATAGTCGCTTGGTATAAATCTTTGAACATTTGCTTCAAGTGCAGCATCTAAAAATATTTTTTGAGTGTCAATTACCGTTTCTTTTAAACCCGCCAAAGCTGAAACGAAACAATGGGCTCCTATAAAATGCTTTGAAATTTCGGATTTTTTGCTCGTGTCCACCCGAAAGACTTTAACACCTTTTTGTTCTAGGTCATTTATTTTATTTATGTCTGTTTCTAAACGGACAATTGCCCGCACTTCTGCATCTTTGGCTAATAATGCCTTAACAATTTTACCGCCTAGATTTCCTGTCGCACCTGCTATTACTATTATTTTTTTCATTCAATATTTTTGTTTTTCTGGTCATTAATTTTTTTCGGTTTATTATGACCACTTACTCAATGACTGAGTAATGTACAATACCTGTCGGCTTATATACTAACATACCCGATTGTTTTAACCCTTAGTAGAATAAATAAACAGCAATATGAGTCAACAAAAAAACCTGATTATAATAAGGATTCAGTGTGCTTTTCAAACCTTATGCACAGAAGAAGCGCTGAAATTGCAGCCTTTATTTTAAGCTAAAAATATAAGGGTCAAATACCCTTAGCATGATATTTTTAAATCTTGAAATACACTTAATGGATGAAATATTGATACTAACTCAAATAGACCGCATCATCCTTCGACTTATCATCCATAACCACCTCAATATGCTCTTTGACGAGTGTAGACATTTCCAAACCTGTAAAATCAGAGGAAATAGGGAAATTGCGATGGCTTCGGTCGATCAGGACCAGTGTTCGTAATTTTTTAAGTGGGATGTCGATGAAAACTCCCAGCCCGTAAGCTAATGTTCGACCGCTGTTCAATACATCATCAACTAATATAACAACTTTGTTTTTAACCGCACTCACATCAATATCAGAACTGGCCTGAAGATGGGAACTGTCTTTCTCAATTTCAATCTTCATTAGCGTAACTTTAATCTCTGAAATAGATTCAATTACTTTTTTGAGGCGTTTAGCGATGATATAACCCTGATCTATGATTCCGGCAAGAACAACTTCCTTTTCATTCAGGTTATCCTCCAGAATCTGATAGGCCATTCGATCGATCTTCTGCTTAATCTGTGTTTTATTGAGTACCAGTAATTTATTGACAGTCATTTTGTTCTCAAATTTCGATTCAAATTACATATTCCTGTGTAATACTTGCTATTTATTCCTTCAATTTATTTAAGAAACCAATCAAAATCAGATTCTATTGATAAGGGAAGAAAATAAAATTGGCACCTTCTGGTACAATCACAAATACACACATAAACTTGTAGGGGTCTTTGTATTGTTTTATGAACCTTTCTTTTTTATCAGCCTGAATAAGTCGTTTTTCAATAAATTCTTCAATTGTTGAAGCGTGAATGCTCCAGCCGGTATTTAGTTCGTTTCTGTCTAAAATAGGTTCACCCAATTTCACCTCATGCTGATGTGCGACAAAAATTGGTATCTCTGAAATGCCTTCTACCATTATTTCAATTGCTACTTCTTTCAGCGACTCGCTGTAAAACTTCAGGTCAGCTTCAAGGCTCTTCAGCGGACTTTCCTTAGCTTTATTATTTCCTTCACTGTTTTCTTCAGGATTTAGCAGGTCTTTTATTTCCATAGCAATCTAATTTTATTCGCCCGATTGCCTAATGAATCGGGTTATATTTATCCTTTAAATGTAAGCAGAACTACATTTTCAACATGCTGCGTATGCGGAAACATATCTACAGGCTTGATCCGACTCACATCATATTTTGCGCTGAGTAGTTCGATGTCTCTTGCCTGGGTTGCTGCATTACAACTCACATAGACTATTTTTTCTGCTTCCATTTCCAATAATCGCCTCACCACATCCGGATGCATTCCTGCACGCGGAGGATCGGTGATCACTACATCGGGTTTGCCATTGGTTTTGATAAAGTCTTCGTTCAGAATATCCTTCATATCACCTGCAAAAAAGCTCGTATTTTTAATTCCATTAATTTCGGAATTGATTTTTGCATCCTCTATCGCAGTAGGAACATACTCGATCCCAATAACACTTTTGACTTTCCCTGCAATGAAATTGGCGATAGTGCCTGCACCGGTATAAAGGTCGTAGACAAGTTCATCTCCTTTAAAGCCGGCAAAATCGCGGGCTATTTTGTAGAGTTCAAAGGCCTGTGCAGAATTGGTCTGGTAAAAAGATTTCGGACCGATTTTGAATTTTAATCCGTCCATACTCTCAAAAATATGATCCGCTCCTTTGTAAGTATGAATGTCCTGATCGAATATCGTATCATTCTTTTTATGATTCACGATGTACAATAAAGAGTTGATGCTTTTGAACTCAGAGGCCAGGAAATTCATCATTCCTTCAATTTGTTCTTCATCTGCGTAAGCAAATACAACAATCACCATTAATTCGCCTGTGCTTGAAGTACGAATGATCAGATTCCTAAGTGCTCCTTCATGATTTTTCAGATTGTAAAACGAAATTCCTGCCTTAAGCGCGTATTCTCTCACTTTGTTTCTGATCTCATTAGATGGATCAGCCTGCAGATAACAATGGTTGATATCCAGAATCTTATCAAAACGTCCGGGGATGTGATAACCCAGTGCATTCATTTCCATGGTCTCATCAAGCCGCATATCTCCATCGGTCAACCAGCGTTTGTCTGAAAATGTATACTCCAGTTTGTTTCTGTAATATCTTGACTCGGCAGATCCAAGAATTGGCTCCATGTCGGATACATCTACCTTGCCCAGCCTTTGCAAGGCATCGCTTACACTTTTTTGTTTGAATAGTAATTGTGCATCATAAGTCATATGCTGCCATTTACAGCCACCACAAACTCCAAAATGTTCACAAAATGGCTCGGTGCGGTGTTCGGAAGGTTTGACCAGATTTTGGATCCTTCCCTCGTAGAACTTTTTCTTTCTTCTTATTAACTCAACATCTACAATGTCGCCGGGAACAGCTTTATCAATGAAGATAACCAGGTCATCTGATTTACCCACACCTTTACCTTCTTCAGCAATGTCTATTACTGCTATATTCTGCAAAAATTTTTTGTCGGCCGGAATTTTTTTCATGAGCGGCAAAATTAAAGATTTTTATCTTAGGAAAGGGGTCAGAGAAATATAATGACAAGTGATTTGCAGGAGCCTTGCTGGAAGCAGGTTCAAATCAAACTGATAAGCTTTACGAAAACAATATTCCTGGGTAAATCAGAAATTAAAATTCAAAAAGTTCATCGATTAAATCGGATAATATTAAAATTTCGCGGCTCATGGATGATAATTAGTTATTAATACTGCCAAAATACCAAAATTTATACCAAAAACCAAAATGGTATAAATATTAATATTAAATTGACTTTAAGTCTACAATTACTTCTGAAAACAGGAATTATTTGACAGCTGCCTTAACTAAATAAGGGAGAATTTCTTTTTGGAAGGATATGAAATTTTTGCGAACGTCAGAATCGCTCACAGAGGTGAAGGCAAATGAGAATACAATACTTTTGCTGGCTTTGATCAAAAAGCGAAGGCGCGCCATATAATCATCAGCTTTAAAGAGTTGTGTTTGGTTGAAAGATTGAATAAGCAATTTTTCAAGATCATCAGATAAAGTTTTAAGAAATTCCTGGGAATTGGCCGATTCACGTATAAATTCCCATCCAATGAATTCATTGCATACCGTATAGGATAATCTGCTGGTTTTTAGGATGATCATGCTCAGATATGCTTCTTCATCCAGTTCTTCAGATGAATTATGTATAATTTCGTGAACACTTTGCTGTATATATTCCATCAGGATGGCCTGCAGCAATAATTCTTTGCTTTCAAAATATTTGTAAATGGTTGCTTTAGCAATCTTGGCGCGCTTGGCAATTTCATTTACACTGGTTTTATGGTAGCCATATTTTCGGAATAAATCCTGAGCTGCTTTCTTTATACTTTCCTTTATTTTATCGACTTCCATATCAGTTCAATACCGAGATTTCAAAATTACTAATTATTACTTTATATTCCTTCAATGGCCTTTTAGCGGGGGCTTTCACCGGTGAACCATCAAATAATGAAAATTTTGCCCCGCTGCATGGATCTGTAGCCGTCAGGTTGGGATCATCAGGTACTACCGCACATCGGGTTTGCGGATTCACTGAGCTGCAGCGATCAAATGCTACATAGGCATTATCTGCCCTGCGGTAAATAATCAGTCCGGAAACCCCTGTATTATCCATCTTATTGACCAGCAACAAACCATTTTTGTTTTTAATGTTAAATTCCTGGATAGTTATTCTATAATTCACATAGGCTTCAGGAATCCTGTCTAAACTGTCCTTAGTACAGGAAAGTAAAGAAAGTGAAATGAGTACTATTGAAATTATTACTCTCATCAGATCATTTCTGATTGGAATTGCTTTAAAAACCGGATATCATTCTCTGAAAATAACCTGAGATCTTTAATCTGGTACTTTAGATTTGTAATCCTTTCAATTCCCATACCAAAGGCATAACCTGTAAATTTTTTACTATCAATATTGCAGTTCTCCAGAACATTAGGGTCGACCATGCCGCAGCCCAGAATTTCAACCCAGCCGCTGTATTTACAGAACTGGCAGCCATCGCCTTTACAAATAGAGCAGGAAATATCCATTTCAGCTGAAGGCTCAGTAAAAGGGAAGTAACTGGGTCTGAACCGCACTTTTGTTCCTTCTCCAAATAATTCCTGAACAAAATGAAATAAGGTTTGTTTCAGGTCGGCAAATGATACATTCTCATCAATGTACAATCCCTCAACCTGATGAAAAAAGCAATGTGCCCTCGCAGAGATCGCTTCATTACGATAAACCCTGCCTGGCATAATAGCACGAAAGGGTGGTTTACCGGCTTCCATCATCCTGACCTGGACTGAAGAGGTATGGGTGCGTAAAGCAATAGCCTCTCCCTTGCCCTGGCTATTTGTACTCTCCTCTACTCCCGGAGAGGTGTCGGGGGTGAGGCGTATGAAAAACGTATCCTGCATATCCCTTGCAGGGTGTTCTTCAGGGAAATTAAGCGCTGAGAAATTGTGCCAGTCATCTTCGATCTCGGGCCCTTCAGCTACGTTGAATCCCAGCTTTTTGAAAATCTCTATGATTTCCTTTCTAACAAGAGATAAGGGATGGCGTCCTCCAAGTTCGAATCCTTCACCAGGCAGTGTTAGGTCAAGATCAGAATCTATGCTTTTTTCAACAGTTTCTAAACTTTCCTTCAGTGCCTGATATTTGGCTTCAGCCATCTGCTTGAACTCATTCAGAACCTTACCCATAACCCGTTTCTCTTCTGAAGAAACTGTTTTAAACGCTTCAAAAAGGTCTTTTATAATTCCCTTTGTTCCCAGAAAGCGAATTCTGAATGCTTCGAGTTCATCATTGCTTTTTGGATGAAATGAATTTATTTCTGATGTGTATTGGGATATTTTTTCTTGCATTTTATTTTACTGTTTAAAAAAATGTTCTGCTGTTAAAACAGGAATTTTAGCATGTTTATAATCCTTTAGACTACGAGTTAAGATCTTTGTGCAATGATTTTTTTCGGCAATATGGCATTGAATTGCATCCTCAAAATCATCAAATACATTTGTTAAACCATATTCAACATCATCTGCTGCCAATGGCAACACATGGATATATTTTAAGAGTATTGATAAACATTCATTTGCAGAATTCTTGTCCTGCTGCTTTGATATTATTTGGTATAAATTCGCTGTGACCAATGCCGAGGTATATAAACTAAAATTTTCTCTCAAACCAATATCAAATAGCTTTGTAGCAAATATTGAGTAGGGCCTCCTGTCAAAAAATAAATCCAATAAAATATCTGAATCAATAAAAAGTTTCTCAGAGGTCATATCTCTCTTTTAGATTCTCAAGCTTCATTTGCTTTAACTGTTTTTTTGAGAGATCATGACCTTTCAATATTCCTCTTAACTTTTCTATTTCCTTGGGAATGTTAAGTTCCGGATCATCTTTTAAATTGTCACTCTCAATTGAATTTTCTAAAAAATCCTGAATCAGTTTGGATAAGCTTATATGCTTCTTTTTTGCATATTGTTTAGCACGATAAACAACTTCAGGTTCCATGCTGAGAGTTAATTTTGTGTTAGCCATATCCTTCTGTTTATACGTACAAATATATATATAAATATACGTGCTTTTAAATCGTCCCCAGTTTCTTACCAACCTTTATAAACGCAGCAATAGCCTTATCCAAATGTTCCTTAGTATGTGCAGCAGATAATTGCACCCTAATACGTGCCTTATCTTTTGGTACCACCGGAAAATAAAATCCAATCACATAAATTCCTTCTTTTAATAATTCTGCTGCAAAATCCTGTGAAAGTTTTGCATCATACAACATGATCGGTACAATTGGATGTGTTCCTGATTTGATATCAAAACCCGCTGCGGTCATTTTTTCACGGAAGTAAAGTGTATTTGCCTCAAGTTTGTCCCTTAATTCAGTGCTTTTTTCAAGCATGTTCAGAACTGCAATTGAACCCCCAACAATTGAGGGTGCCAGAGTGTTTGAAAATAAATACGGTCTTGATCGTTGCCTGAGAAGATTAATTACCTCCTTCGGTCCTGATGTAAAGCCTCCTGATGCTCCGCCCAATGCTTTCCCCAGAGTACCTGTGATGATATCTACCCTTCCTATTACTCCATGATGTTCATGTGTACCACGGCCGGTTTTGCCCAGAAAACCTGAAGAATGACATTCGTCGATCATTACCAGTGCATTATATTTGTCGGCTAGATCACAGATTTTATCCAGTTGGGCAATTGTTCCGTCCATGGAGAAGGACCCATCGCTTACAATTATCCGATGGCGTAAATGTTGAGTTTCTTTTAATTTTTCCTCCAAATCCGACATATCATCATGGTTGTAGCGGTATCGTTGCGCTTTACATAAACGAACTCCATCAATAATTGATGCGTGATTTAAAGCATCAGAAATAATGGCATCCTGCTCATTAAATAATGGCTCAAAAACTCCTCCATTCGCATCAAAAGCTGCTGCGTACAAAATAGTATCTTCAGTCCCCAGAAATTTCGAAATTTTTTCTTCAAGTTCTTTGTGTATGTCCTGTGTTCCGCAAATAAACCGGACTGAAGCCATTCCGAAACCATGGGTGTCGAGTGCTTTTTTCGCGGCTTCAATCACCCTGGGATGAGATGCCAGACCGAGGTAGTTGTTGGCGCAGAAATTGATTACTTCCTGTCCGCCCTGTATTTTAATTTCAGCACCCTGAGGAGTGATTATAATACGCTCACGCTTATAAAGACCGGCTTTTTCTATTTCCTCCAGTTCTTTTTGTAATATTGGTTGAAGGGTCTTATACATAATTGGTTAGATTAAGAGTGTAAAATTACGAATTCTGCGGACTTTCAGGTTCTCCCTCTTCAAACTCGTCAATTTCAAAGTCAAATTTATTTCAAAATATAGCGTCTATTCATATTATTGCCATCTTTACAAGAAAATATGAGATCACTTTTAGTATTTCTGTTGTTCATATTAGTTTACCACGGCTTATTTGCCCAGAAGGTTATTCTTACAGGTAAAATCACCGATACTAAAGGAATACCCGTCCCATTTGCGAGTGTTTATGAAAAGAACACCACAACCGGAACTTCTGCGAATAGCGAAGGCGAATATCAGCTTAAATTAAATCCGGGAAAGCATTCGATAATATTTAAAGCAATTGGTTTCAGTCAGGAATCCAGGGAGCTGGACCTGCGATCAGACCAGTACATTCCTGTCATTTTAACAGAGGCAGTTTATGAATTGAAGGATGTAATCATACGGGCAGATTCAGAAGATCTGGCTTATGAAGTAATCAGGAATGCCATACGAAAGAGAAACTTCCACTTGAATGAGACTGATGAATATACTGCAGAGGTATACATTAAGGGGATGCAGAAATTGCTTGCAGCACCAAAGAAATTCCTTGGAAGGAACATTGATGATCTGGCTAAGCAAATTGGATTGGATTCAAACCGTCAAGGAATTCTCTACTTGTCTGAATCTGAATCGAAGTTGAGTTATATGCAACCCGAAAAATATAGAGAAGTGATGGTCTCCTCAAAGGTTTCGGGGAGTAATCGTGCTTTCAGCTTTAACCGTGCATCAGATATGGCTATCAATTTTTATCAGAATCTATTGGAGATGGAAGGACTGAGTGCAAGGCCTTTCGTTTCGCCTATTGCTGATAATGCATTATTTTATTACAAATACAAATTACTGGGTAGCAGCATCGAGAATGGGCAGTTGATCAACAAGATCGAGCTGATACCCAAACGTTCTGCGGATCCTGTTTTCAGAGGGGTAATCTATATTCTTGAAGATAGCTG
>Ga0123337_10002045_pt1 | contig 23915 bp, 20 predicted proteins | sample frozenSSSSmetaG_FD_89792 | JGI IMG/M metagenome (GOLD analysis project Ga0123337, IMG submission 89792) | Glacier valley bacterial and archeal communities from Borup Fiord, Nunavut, Canada, to study Microbial Dark Matter (Phase II) -... | ecosystem: Environmental > Aquatic > Freshwater > Ice >...
CCTCGTTTCTAGCCTCTGGCTGGAAATGCTCCTCATTGCGGCTCTGCCGCAAGTCTTGAGGCGGAGCCTCACATAGGCATTCCCAGTTAGAGACTGGGAACGAGAAATCTCTAAAAGCTGGTTAGAGACTGGCTTTTACGTTAGGTTGACACTAATGAGTATTGCTGTGCCCCTACTTTTTGTAGAGGGGAAACTTCACTGGTTGTCATTGGGTACTTTTGCTAAAAGTTTATTGTCCAACTCTCGCACATGATCCTTCCTGACCAGAATCGGGAAAAATTGCTAAAGTGTGATATTCCGGGTTATCTGTTCCATATAGCACTCGAAAAGTATACAACTTGTTTTTACCTTGCCCTTCGGTAACAACTGTTAAAAGTGTATTGCTAGTAGGAGGAAGTCCAGGAATATCCAGTTTCGCAATCCGTCTGAGTTGAATTACATTCGCTGCGGAGTTTTTACAATCTCCTCCACTAGCATTAGCTTGTTGACCAAACTGCATACATACCGGCCCATCAAAATCTATAGTTACCTGTGATGGATCGTTTAACCAAACTTTTTTAATTACTTCTCCAGCTGGAATAAAGCTTAAGTTTGTTCCTTCTTGATACCAAATCTTTATCGTAGGTATTAGTCCCCCTAAACCCTGTGCTTGGCAGGAAAACATGGAACGCAGAACGGCGTTATTAGCGACAGCACGCCCTACTAACAAGAACATAGCAACCGAGAAAATTAAGGAAGCTATAGGTAGGAAATAAGAATTATGTGGGGTATTTCCTGACAATTTAGGATTATTTTTCATGGTTGCAAATGTGGAGATCCCAAAGATGGAAAGAAAACTAATTACCAATTACACAATCCAAATCTAAAATTAGTATAAATCCTACCTCCTAAAGCTGGGTTGCTTGATTAACGTATATTTCAACATTTGTGCCTGCTGGCAAAAACCAAACACCATTTTGTTGTGACATTTGGGCGATCGCCTGTTGATTACGTTGGGCAATTTGGGGTACTACAGAGTTTAAACCACCTTCCAAAACCCCAGCTGCAAGGTTGCGCTTGGTGCTACTATTAATAGTATATGGAGTACCATTTACGTTGCCATTATTATCCCTTGGGTACTCAATTTGAGTATCACTACGATTTACTAACTCTGCTGCTTTACTAATACCTCCCAAAACGAATAGTCCTGCATCCATTGATGCTATGGACGAACTTTGACTAGGAAATTTATTTCCGATTAAAGGTTTACCTTGAGTACCGCGAATAATAATTGCATTGTTAGGTAAGCTTCGTTCTGTAAGGTTGCCATTATTTTTCGAGATGACTTTAACTACGTTCATGTGCAAAAGACCTTGTTCGGAAACGGAACCAACTTCAACTAGAAATTCGGTGTTTGCAGGTAGAGCGATCGCACCATCTGTAGATTTTAACGGTTCTTGCAATCGGATCACAAATACATTTTTCTGTTCGCCTGCTTCATTACCACCGCTTGACTTAGTAGTTTCCCCAAATACCGCTGTCGCCAACACAGCTTTAGCACTAGTCCCGACTGGTACGGTTTTCTGTCCCTGCGGTTGCGCTTGGCTTACCGGAGGAGTGGTTTGGTTAGGATTGGGGTTTGGTTTCTGTTCCTGCGTCGGCGTATTGTTTGGAAGTTCAGGAGCAGCTGCGATCGGTTGATTGGTAGCATTTACTTGACCATAGCTACCTAACTTTGCTAACCTTGTCCACTCTTCAAGTGGGCTTGGTGGAGAGGGTGGAGTTATATTGACTACCGGTTGAGCGTTTGGCTTGACAACTGGTAGCTGCGGTGATGGCGAAGGTTGAGAAGCAGGTACTTTAACGATGCGCTCAACTGTTACTGTCCGAGGTACGTAAACTGTTGGTGCAGGTGTTGGTATCACTTTCGGTATATTTCTGGGAGGAACTGACGGTTGTTGTAAGGCTACTGGCGGCGTTGATTTGGCAATTCTGAGCTGTTGTTGGGCGGCTTTTACCAACTGTGCTTGTTCAGTTAGGGCTAATTTGGTTTTCAGACTATCTACTTCAGATCCTAGCTGTTGAGAGCTAGATTCATTAATGGGCTGCGATCGCGCTTCTGGAGAAACAATATTTTTTGGTTTTTGACTGCTGCCACTCATCAACTTGGACAAAAACACACCACCGACCAAAACTATCAATAAGGTAGCAGCCCCTACCAAAGCTAACTTTGCAAAGGGATTAGATGAGAAGTCTTGCTTAGTCTGAACTTGTTGTGGTTGAGAAAGAAACTCTTGCGCCGTTACAGAGTCTTCTGATCCTGGGATATCAGTAGAAGATTCTTCTTCAAAGCCGACCAACCTTGACATCTGTGATTCCCAATCTAAAGATTCTACTTTTGGTTGGCCATCGTCGGTGGTTAGAGTAAATCCGTTTTGGGGAGGCGTTTCCGTAGGAATTGAGTATCTAGTCATGGTAGAGCTTTGGTTGGATTTGCAGAACAATTTTGATCTTGGATTTCACATACATTATAAATTTCTAGTCTGGCTTCACCAAGGCGGTAAGCTGCGAAGTGCAACGGTAGGGCTGCATTTGGTAGTGAAGGTGCTGGTTTATCTATGGCTCTAACTAAAATTTGTTTATTAAAGGAAACTGATTTTCCCAACTTATCATAACTGCTAAAAACTAATTGATTGGCAACCATATCCACTTTCCACTTTCCATTGTCTATTTCTGTAGGTTGAGAAATTTTTTGGATTACTAATACATTCTCCGCTCCTCTATTAACATTTTCAAATTGGCTATCTGGATTTAAGTTAGTAAGTTCTGACTTAAGTTTTTGTTTAAAATCATCAGCTACCAGTTGGGAGGTAATTTCCCAGACTTGTGTTGGCGGCTGTTGTTGTGACCAGGTAAGCATTAAGGTCATTGTTTCACCCACAAAGCGGCGAATCGCCTCTGGCTGTCGCTCTAAATTTGGTTGGGGGTCTACGGTTATAGTGTGACCATCAACAAGTTGCACTAAACTTTGAGGAAGTTGCCTACTTAACCGTTGTAACATAGACCCGTTAAATATTAGTAAAAGCAAGGTAAATAGATGTAAACCAAATGTTCCTACTACCAACACTGGTAAAGGGCTATTTGTCCTATTTTCTGGTTTGAGTAATTGCATTAATAATTAATTAACTAAATTGAACTAAGCTAATCGTCATTTATTTTTCCAGACTGACTCGCTCGTGGTAAGGGCTTCATCTCTGGGTTTATGCAACTTAAATGCTCATTAGCTTATCAGCCAGTGAACTAGAAATCGATTATCTGATAAAGCTATCAGATGTTTGTCCAGAACCGCATTGCCTTAATTTATCTTCGTTCAGGTTGTTGTAGCCATCTAGTAAACATAAGTTACGAATTTCATAAATTTCTAGTCTATCAGCGCGGACACTATAAATTGCTTTTTGCAGGTTTGTGCCATTGTCAGCTTGCGGATTAGCGAAATAATCGGCTGCACGTACAAGGAAATCTTTGTTAAAAGGAGTTATGAGCTTTGCACCACCAACTCGGTTTTTTTGAATTAAGTCGGCTATCATACCCACTCGCCACTTACCGGGTGCAATTTGTTTTGGCGGATAAACTCGCTTAATAACTAATTGTGATGTCATAGCTTGGTTGGGATTTTCAGAGAAAACTTCTGGCGGTGTCATTTCTGCAACTGTGCTTAAGAAACCTTTGCGAAAATCTTCTGATAAAGCAAAACTAGCTATCCAACTGGTGGTACTAATTTTTTGGCTACTCCCTTGAGGTGTTTGAATAAGAATTCCTAAATCTGATTTTGGGCTTGCAAGTTCTTCGATAGTTTGTGGGGGTAAGGTTCCAGACCAGCTAAACATTGATATCATCGTTTTGCTGATGAATTGGCGAATTGCTTCTGGTTGTCTGGCTAAATCATCAATATTAGCTACTGGTTTACCATCTATTAATTGCACAAAGTTGGGAGATTTTCTATGACTAAGTTGACGAATACTTATCCCTTGGAATAAGAATAAAAGTAAAACTAATATATGTAAACTGAAGCTAGCGATCGCAAAAATTGTCAAAACACTTGCCGTTCTTTGTCTTTTTTCCAGTAAACGCACCATTTACTCACCTCCTTCTGCAAAAAACTTCAGCTATTGTATATAATCAGCAGTCAGCACACTTGCCAAAATTGAGTTTATTCATTTTTAATTTCTTATGTCCTCTCATTTACTAAAGAAGCCGTATTACTGATCGCACTGAAGACTGCAAAACCGCCAGCAGCAGCCACAAGTAAAGATACAATTGGTGCTAAAATTCCCAGAAAAATTATGAACCACATTAAGTCTGGATCAACATTAGAATTTTGACCTGGCCCATTGACAATAACTGCGGCAGTCAGCACAGCAATAATATTGAATGAAATCTTGGCGATTCCAATAGATAAAAATCCGGTCAGCCATGCAAAGATTGGTTTACCAGCTACAGGCAATAAAGAACCACCTACAGCCAGGGGACCTAAAGCCGCTATCAGCAACATCGTCACTTCTATCAAATTCTGGAAGGCATATTGTAAGGAAACTAAAAAGTTTTTGATACTTGTTTGGACTGTAGAACCTAACAAAGAATTAAATGAGGTTTCTGATACAATGCCAGTGCCATACCGGATATTATCAACCTTAGTTTGTAGTCTATTTATCCAACTTTTATTTCCGTATATATCTCTATATTTCTGCCAAAGAACGTTGACTTTTTCGGCAGCTTTGATAAAGCATTGACTTTGTTGTTCGCCAGTAAGTGACTGGCAAGGACGCAGAAAAGAGCCAGCGACTTCTTCGGCAACACTCATATTCAGTGCTTGCTGGTATGTTTTATTCGCATCTGCTGTTACCAATACTTGTTGATTCACAGTGTTTAGAAAATTCCGCACTCCTAGAGTCAGATTAGAAAGAATACTTCCATTGCCTGAATTACTTAAAAGAAGCACCACAATAAAAGGCCAAATTAAGGCTGATATGGGACGGGTATATTCGTAGGATATTAAGTCTTTGAGGAATTGTATCATAAAAAATAACAGGGTTCCTACTGCAAAAAAAATACCCAGATTTGTCAGCGCTCCATACAAGTTATTACTGGTATTATTTTGTAATAAATCCAGCCATTGTTTGTCCCAACCTTGGGCAATACTTTGGGAAGTTGCCGCACCATTATCGATAATCTGATCAATGCCTACTTGGCCAAAAATTAGTTGAATAGCAAGTTGCATTTTGAGTTAATGGGCTATTTTTTTAGATTTCGTAGGGTGCGTTACATTTCTAACGCACCATCCTGGATGCTTTCGGTGCGTTACGCTCTCGCTAACGCACCCTACAAAACTGTTTTTTAGACTTCCTGTTGGTTTGGAAAAAGTTTAGAGGATGTTTTAAAAGTCCTCTTGTCGGTAGCAAAACGTTCTAGTTCCGCCTAAATACCCCGATAAATTGGGGGATTTTGATTCCGGTTCCCCACTTTTTAAGGCTACGGTGTACACACAAGTCTAAAATAGCTGATTAACCAAGGTTTTACCCCACCCTAACCCTCCCCTTATAAAGGGGAGCCACTGCGTTGGGCGGCTTTGCCGACTTGAAGCATCTGGCGTGAGGGAACTAGATTTCTTGTTTCTCCCCTTAATAAGGGGGGTAATTCGAGTTGTGACACCGTAGCCTTTTTAAGAAGGGCTAGGGGGGATCAATAAGTTCCTCAAATCACAGGCAACCACTTTTCAAACAACCTCTTAAGGATTTTAAAACTTGTCTGGAAAATTAGAGTTTTTTTATCCTAAAATTCTACTTGCCAACTTTTCTACCAAACAAATCTAGTTGAGAAGTAGCTCGTAAAAGTCGCGCCGCTTCTGTAGATGTTTCTACTCTCCGAGCGCGATTCGCCTCTTCTGCCTGCTGAGAAATATTTGCTAAATTTAAATTAGAATATTGTAAAGACTGATTCATCTGTATTGTCTGAGCAAATGTTTCACCGACAATTTCTGATTGTGCCTGTTGAATCTTAATACTTTGCAATTGAGTAGCACCTATTAATTGTGCTAAAGCCGAAAGACCACCCGTAATAGCACTATCTCCAGCAGTAACAACTGTACCAGTAGAACCATTACTAGCAACAAGTGGAGCAATTTTACCAATAAATCCTTTGCTCCCTACCTCCGCCTCGTCACTAATATTGGCAATATTTTTTAGTGTGTTTTCAGTATTTTCTAACTTTATTTTTGTCCGAATTTGTCCATTTTTACCAAGAACACCTACCGCTACTCCACGGGTAATTACACGATTGAGTTCATTACTAACTAAATTTCCCCGTACTGCTGAATTATTTTCAAAGCGGGTTGATTTAGAGTTGGAACTAGAAGAGTAGTTAATCAAATTATCACGAACCGTTTTTCCCGCAGCGACGGGGTTAGGTAGATTCAAGTCTCCTTTGGCATTAGTTAAAGCATTTTGACTTTGTACTTCTACAGGCTTTAAGTTGTCGCTCAGATTATATTGAAGGTAATCTTGCAAATCTGTGGAGTATGATTTAAAATCAGTCCAAACCTGGCCTAATCCGCTCGTCTGAACTTGTGCCATTGCTGGTAAGATTGCCAGGGATAGCAACGTCAGAGTGAAAATGGTAGTTTTTTGCATACATTTGTGCTTGAAAAAGGTAGATGAAATTAAGCTTTTTAACTATGATTTATAACTTTTTGCATCACTGTTAACTACTTACACAATCCGATTAACTACTACGTAAATTAGCCACTAACTGACGTGCAAATGCAGAAATAGCTTCATATTTATTGCTGTGAAGTTGCATCATTTTGCTACGTGCAGTTTGTTCAGAAGGGTTATTAGCAACTGCTGCCAATTGTTCGTAACCTGGATAGTAACGGCAGAATGTATAAATACCGTTATCATCTAGTAGCCATTGGCTATAAACGCCTTCTTTACGGGGAAAAAAGCTTTCTGAGGCATTACGAGAAATAATTTGGCGGGGATATTTTAATATCTCTGCAAAACTATCAACTGCAACTGGCTGAATGCGTCCAATCAATCGTGTTGTCAGGTTTTGCAAAATTTTAGATGCAGCTTTAGATTTGGCAATAGTATCAGGATCTTGTCCTGATAAGATGACTCTAATCCCAGCTTTTGCGCCGTTGGCACAAATTCTACCAACTAAATCAGAAATTTGCTCAAATTCAAATAGAATTGGTGCTTCGTCGATAAAGAATATGGAAGCTGGGCTGCTGAGTGCGCGTCGTAGTGCGGCTGAATAGGCACTCAAAGATAGTACGGCTGCATCTTCACTATCTGATAGATTTCTGAGAGCAAAAACTAAAAGTTGTGCATCGGTAGGAAAGCTGGATGGTGCAGAAATCGCTTGTCCCACACGACTAGAAAGCCAAAACCGCAAGCGCAGTTGAATTTGACTCAGCGCGTCTTCTACTCTGCCACTTAAAGAATCTAGCTGCAAGTGATCTGGTGAGCAGAAAAAGAGAAAATCTTTTAAGGTAGGGGTTTTCTGCCAAGCAAGAGTGCCAAATCCTCCCGCCATCGCCTGTCGATATCGCTCTTTGATGCCCTCATCTGCAAAAAATGCTTCTAATGCTAAGTTGAGCAGCGATCGCACGGTTTGCGATAAAATTTGACTTTCAGTGGATGATCCTAAAACCATTGTCATTAAAGCTGATTCTAGGAAGCCTGTATAATCGTTAAAGCGATCGCGCTGTTGTTCTGGTTCTAGCGATCGTAAGTCTGGCTGTTCAAATAAGTTATTCGATTGTTTGGAGATATCAAAATACGCTCCATTCCCCTCCATAAACTCTGTGTAGTCAGTGAAAGTAGATGTCCCATCAGGTTTGGGGAAATCTAACGCCACTACCGGAATGCCATGCGCCAAAGCCTGAGTTAAAATCCCTGATACCAACACCGATTTACCCGCACGAGTTGTCGCAAACAAAGCTAAATTTTTGTGTTGATTAAATAAATCTAAATGTACGGGTGTTCCGCCTTCTTCAGCAATCAACTCAAAGCCTTGTTTATCACCTCTTTTAGTTAAAACTAAAGGCATTAATCCCGGAACTTCACTTGTTAAATATAGCTGGCGACGATTGAAGGGTGTTGCTAACAAACCCTCCCAAACTATCGGTAGAGTTTGCAGCCAAATTTTCCAGGCGTACTCAGTTTCTCTAATTAATTTTGCTGGACGTTGAAAACAGTTTTCAATATATCTTGTTGCCTCATCTAATCCTTCTACAGTTGGACGATGTACCAAAATGACGACACTCGTATAAATCGGGACTGCACCTTCAAATAATTGTTCTTGGGCTGCTACCGATTTCTTTAACTTTAATTGAGCATTGACATCAATGGTTTTACTTTTTTCTTGAGCCATAATTGTTGTCATGTTTGACTGCTTCAGCACTCGTTGCAGAGTAGTTTTCACCATTGCTGGATTTGCCGCAGTCAGCTCACAAAAAATCTCTGTATCTACTACTCTTTCTCTCGCCAACAGTTCCCATAAATAACGCAGTTGGGTAGATTTATTTGACCAACCTCCGGGTTTTTCGAGAAATGAGAGTGCGCCAATATAATTATTGTTAACATTAACCCAGCGCCGATCGGCACAAGGTATGCTAGACTCCATCAGCAAAGTTGTGCCGTGGATATTGTCTATAAGCAATTTAGTACTAGCTAAATCAGAATTAACTTGCTCGTGTAGTCCTTGTTCATCTAAAGTCATCAACTGGGGAATATCTATTGGGTCTGTATCATTAAACCTTTTCCAGATTTCCTCCCAGAGTTCCTCAGCTTTCAAAGGCTTGACATCCAATCCCATTTGGTTAGATAAAATTTGTTCCCAACGCAGAAAACCCTGTTTGTAAGCATTTGTGATTAGGGTTTCAATGCGCTGGTTTTCTATTTCTGAGAGTTCCCCTTTGAATTTCAACCACCATGATTCAGCTCTCAACAAAAGCTTCTCTATCCAATCATCCCCATTTTTGGAGTTGGATTCAATCGTGTAAGTGACATATATCCGTAAAAATTTTGGCTTACGAATACCAGAAATTGTCAGTTCTTTGAGCCTAGCTCTTTCCGCCATCAACAAATATTTGATATCTCGTGATGGCGTATTTTTTATTAATGATGCTAATTCTTTTTGGCGCTCTTTGTCTGAACTAAAAGATCCCAAATGCAGTGTCATTCTTTCACCGCTAGGGATGTCTTTCAATCCGGCTTCAATGTTATTAAAAAGTGTATCGATTTGTTCAGGTCTTAAGGTTGTATGAATTCCCTTACAGTCAAAACCAAAAACAAAGCAGAACCGATCTTTTTGAGTACCTTTTGTCAAAAGGTAAGCCCCAATATCACGTCCATTCATAGCCACACGTAGCATTGTCGCCAAGTGTAAGGCATCTTCAAATGGTGTTAATCTACTTTCATTTCCGGCGACGGCGACGCTTTGTTTTCCGATTTTTTGCTTCATGGTTAACTTCTAGTAAGCTTTGATAACGAGCAAAGCCTCTTGTCCAAGCGGGAACACCAATAAATTTACTTAAAAAGCTCCAACTCCTACCACCGGTTAAGATCCACCAAGTTCCGATTCCCCAACCAGTCATTAGTACTGTCCACAACCATTTTTGAAACTCTTCTTGGAAAATACCACCAAAAATCCCATTAATAATAAAGTATGAGGCTAAGGCGATTACCGTCCAAGGAAGAATTTGATCGGCAGGAATTGGTCCTAATGAAGGTTGGCTTCCCAGAACTTGATTGACTGGACGAAATTCTTGTTCCCGCTCTTGAGACATTTTAAATATCTGAATTATTTACTGCTATCGCCAATTACAAAGCGTGTGAGTACATCAGCAATGGTAACAGCAACAACGACTAATAGGGGAGTTCTGGCAATGCTTTGCCAATCTTCATCTTTACGCACTGCGTTAATCACACCAACCAGGGAAATTGCAATATAGAGTAAGTAAATCGCCCGTAACACATTAAATATCAAGCTTACCGGTGTATCGCTACCACCAGCATTTGTTCCTGAACCACTTTGTAAGGTTCTTTTGAAAAACTTTTCAGCTTCCCCAAAAAACTGTGCTTGTGCGGGGGCTGCAAAACAGTCTAACCAATATAAACTTAGGACGATCGCTGCTACTAAAATTTGTAATAATACTAGCGATCGCCTTGGTAAATTCACCTGCTCCCCAATTTGCTGGGTGATCACTACAATTAAACTACCAACTAGTAAACAAAAGAGCAGGATAGGACTTTTTAGGCTGATAACGCTTATGAGTACAGCACAAGCAATCAAAAAAGGTACAGATTCAACCAGAATTATCAGGGCGGATTTAAGCCCCAGTCTGAAGTTATGAGATCCTTTGACGGCACTACCAGTTAAAGCTTTGAAAAAGTTTCTCTCGTGAGAACTTTGTCTAGACATTTGCTAATTTTCCTATGGTGTACTATGAGTGTTCGTTGTCTAAAATTTTACAGCCATTTTCAATTTAACATGATTGAACATTCATTTTTAATGAAATTATGAAGTTTGCAGTAAAGTCTTCGATTATATATAAATTTCTATTAAGGAAAGTTAATAAAATATTAAGTTTTGTTTAAAACGTAAATATGCGTAGTTTTAGAAACTAGGTTTCGAGCTTTAAACCAGAACTGCCAGAGTCCTCCTAAACTTTTTCTATCCCAGCGATTTTGCCTTCAATTAGAGGTTGAGGAATCTGGTAGAAACGCCAGACAATGCTTGGCAACATAGTTACAATTTCTCTAGAAAACATTTTATCCCTCCAAACAACTGTTTTGTAAGGTGTTATCTTTACCTAATGTACTACAAATTAGTACATCACTTGCTACAAATTTGGGTAAGTTTGCAACGCAATGGCTAGAGTATCCCATTTGCAAAAGCTTTTGGGAATACTTTTGGAGATTATATTAGCACTACAATTTATATCCGCGTTAATCAGTCTACTGTCCATAGCATGAAATATACTATACCACGCTTTATCCTCTTGGCTCAATAATCTCCAAATGTTTACCGGAGATTGCTGAGGGAAAAAGGTTAAAGGGTAAAAGCATTAAATCCAGGGCTATTTCGTTCTTGGCATAACCCGCCCGGAAATAAATTTCCTTTTCTTATAGTCCAAGTCCGTTAAAATGGACTCAAAAACTTATTCATAGTTGGTTAAAACAGACTTTAGCTATGAGACTCTTAATTTATTCCCCGGCGGACTAGGGGAGAATGAAATAACCCTGGCATTAAATCACTTTCCCGCTTCCCCCTGTTTTTCATAAATTGGTGAATTGTGAAAAACGATACTATAACTTACCCTTGACAGAAAACACCAAATACGCTATGTATATTTCTGGAATTCTAGCTAGATTTTTGCGACACCTTGCTTGGGTTGCACCTACGCAACTAATAAAATGCTGAAACAACCTATTTTCCTTGATACACACAATGATTAATTTGTAAACTGCGTAAACTTTATTAAATAGTTATTAAAACCTCTACAAAAAGCTTAATAAGCAAAACTTAAAGTTTTAGATTTTTCTCTGGCGAAATAATAAAAAGCACTACAAAAACCACTTTTAAATGCCTCTAAATTCCAGAAGTATATATAAGTTATTTAATCATTTCATAATCTAATCATGACTTGAGCTTTACCTTAACCTTATATTGTTTATTTGGTTGGCAAATTTTAACAGCTATTAGTTATAGCACTCCTAAAAGATTTGTGAAATCTGACTTTCTTTACTTCGCACATCAGCGGTAGCTTCTGGCAAACTGCTGCGCGTTTACATGAAAGAAAGTGGTCTTCATAATTGAGATAAAATTGCCATCCCAAGTAAGTGGGTAAAATTAAACATGGCTTTTTAAAACGCAATAAGAGACTGAAAATGGGAATTGAGGCATGATTCATAGTACCTACTAACCACTCCCTTATGCTAAAGCCACTGAATGTTTATTTAGACTAACTTACTTTGGAATGTAGAGTTTTTAACTAGCAAATAATCATGTAATAGCGTGGATTAGCAATAGCTTAATAGCGCTCTATATTTTTAATTTGCTCTACATTCTTCAGCGTTTTGTGCAAACTTTTGATTTATTAATAACCTTTATAAAGCCAAGTTGTTGTGCTTAGAGGTTATCTATAATCGCCAGTTTGACACTTGATTTGGATTTGATATGGTGTTGAACCCGAAATTAATTTGAAGGAGCTTGACATGGCTTTTTGTTCTAATCGTAAATTGACCTATTTGGCAACTTCAGTTTCTGTATTTGCCTTGACAATTGGTTTAGTAGCAGGTCAATCTGCTACTCAGAAATCTCTAGCTGAGACCTCTTTAGGTAATGGTGCAGGTGCAACCACCGTAAACGCTTTCTTTAAAGGTCTAAAAACAGTCGCTCCTGGCTTCAGCTTCACATATGCTCCAGTTGGTAGTGGCGCAGGGTTAACAGCTTTATTCACTCAAACCCAACCAGCAGGTACTACTCCCAAAATCACTTTCCCAGTCAATTTTGCAGCTAGTGACGACCCCGTAGCCGCAACCGAAAAACGTACTAATCGTAGTTACATCCAAGTGCCTGTGATCGGTGTCGGAGTCACACTAGTTTATAACGCTACTGGTCTGACTGTACCAGCCGGTGGAATTAAGCTTTCACGAGCTAGTTACTCTGGTATTTTCAACGGTACCATTACCAATTGGAGCGATAAGAGCATTAGTGCTGACAACGGTCGCCAAATAGCACTCAATGTACCTATCAAAGTTGTACATCGTAGTGACTCAAGTGGTTCTACTTTTGTTTTAACCACTCATCTGAAGGCAATATCTAATGCTTGGAAGCTAGGAGCAGGTACAACTGTTGCTTGGCCAAGCAGTTTCATTGGTGCTAAAGGTGGTGGTGGTGTAGCCACTGCGGTCGCAAATACTAAAGGTGCAATTGGTTATCTGGATAATGCTACCCGTTTAAGTAAAAGTCTACCTGCCGCAGTCTTAGCTAACAAGGCCGGTAATTACATCGCTCCCTCAACAGCTTCAATTACAGAGGCTCTTAATGGTGGGACTGTCGTAAAATACAGTACTAATACTGCTAGCAAGCTGATTAGAGTTGATAATTTGAGCGATCCAGCCCGTCCAAATGCTTATCCTATTTCCACAGCAGAGTATTTGGTGTTTTACTCAGGTGCTACAGGTTTTAATACTTTCGTCAACTCTGCTTTTGGGCCAGCTGGGGATGCTTTAGCTACATCTCTCGGATATGCTCCTCTTCCCAGTAGCATTAAAACTGCGGCTAAAGGTCTGTTTTAAGACTTGCCTAAATACTCCTTTCGGTGCTTCTGGTTGCAACGTCGGTTTATAAATTGACCTAGTAGCCTGTGGGAGAATAGCTGTTAATTCTGTTTGCAGACTTTAACAGCTATCAGCGACGTTGCTGAGTTTAAGTATGAAATTTCAAAGTTAAATGCTTGGAGCTTTTGTTTTTGCAATTTTTTGCGCGAAACAAAACTCATACTCTTAATCAGCAACGTCCTATTTCACAGTTTGGTAAAAGATGTTGAGAAAGATATAAAAATTCTGCCTCAGGATTATATTTACAATCCTGGGGTTTTATTTAGGCAATGATTTATATCAATAACTCCTGAAGATACCCTTAATATTTAGGAAATTTAGGGCATTTTCAGCAGTACGTAGCCAAGGAATAAGAATTAAATAAGATCCAATTTATGTCCCTAGCTTACCTCACCCTCAATCCCTCTCCTTATAAAAGAGAGGGAAGCTAGAGACAGGCAAATGTTTTAGCGGTTTCTCTCATTCAACTAGAGATAGTAAATTGAGTAGCCTCAAAGTTTATAAGTAGTAGTTGGTGATTGCGATCGCAGGGGTTGAAGATTGCTTCTCTTCTAAACGCTACGTGAATGAGATGCACCAATTACTTAAATGTTTTTCCTGTTATTAAAGTATCAATATTAACCAAGATACGTTGGGGAAAGTTCAACCGTCAGCCATGTTATAATTAGCTAGTTGAGAAATATTTTCGGTCATGTAACTGACTATATAGACGCCTCTCCGAATCTAAATCTCCACACTCTTTGATTCTAGAGGTGTTTTATGTCAGTTTATATGCTGTTAAGAGATATTCAAGCGATGGGTCATAGTCTCAAAGTTAATAAACCTGAGACCTTCAGGGATGTGAGCCTTCAGCATTCCAAAGCTTGAAATTTTTAGTGAGTAGAACTGTATTCCAATACCTCGCGTGAAACTGATACATCTCACTGTCAAAAAATGTGCTAAGAAGAATGGACAGTAAAATCTGTCACAAATGCCGACAACATACGGATAGTAGTTGAACTTATGCCAACGGATATAATTACCCGTCCTGAATCCCTCACAGAAGATTGTTTCTTTACTTACGCCCTTGGAACTGATTTGCATGATACTAATTCGACAGCCAAATATTTACGCCGAATCAGGAAAGAAGATAAACCATATATTGACATAGCTGTTTCTCCCAGACCGGGCTATCGGTTTGAGGTTTGCCTTATCCCTGTTGAAGGGTTTGCTCAAGAAACAATATTGACAAAAGATGGATTTGCCAAAGCTTTAGCGATTATTTGTGCTGTATCTAACAAAGCTAGGAAGCGTTTCCCTTCGGGAAATGGACAAGAAATAGTCCGGTGTCAATTTAGTAACTTAGCTGATGCAGTGGCTGTAGCTAACAGATTATCTGCATTGCCCTCTAGTATGTATGAAACTCTCGCAAAGCTACCAACTGCCTTGTAAGATCACATCCGCTTGAAGATTTATTATTAGAACTGATGTGAAGACATTTTAATGGTAAGTAACTAGAGGGAGTTGAGATGAAAAACTCTATGGCTCACATTTTATCTGTTGAGAAAAGAGTTGTTATACAAGACTTTTAACGCTAGTATACAATTTTGCTGTTTCTGCACGCTGACCCGTAATTCAAAGTGAGTTTTTTATGCCTATAAGTCCTTTGCGTGAAGAACCTCGTAACCAGCGAGCGCCTGTAATTCGTACAAGTAATGAGTTTATTCTCTTGGAATGGTTAAAGTCAACTGGTCGTCTGATCGAACGTGAACATCAAGAATCTGAGTATCTAAATGAAGTAGAAGAAATTTCAGAAATGATCGACCTTGACGATATCCCTTATGATCATGATGATGATGATGCTGAGATGGATTTAGAAGCATAGTAGGGTAATTCGTAATTCGTATAGCGGTTCTTATCCCTTGTGAAGTCAAAGAACCCCACCCCCAACCCTCTCCCCGCAAGCGAGGAGGGGGCTATGATGTAACTCATCTGATTAATAAACGCTATAATTACTTATCTCAAGCGTTTCATGGTTACTGAGCTTGCCGAAGTATTGATTTGAAATGTGTACTTTATTTATGCAGAAAGGCAAGATTCCCGAATTTTTAGAGAAGTCGGGAATCTTAGTATTAAAATGCGAGTGTGTTTAATTCTGGGACTTGAGTAATAGATAAAATAATTGTCCATTGCTGACTGTAACACCAGCGCGATCGCCTGCTAATTTCCCAGTACCTAAAAAATAATCTACCCTACCTGCACCTTTAATTGCACCTCCGGTATCTTGGTCAAGAACATAGCGACTAACGATGCGCTCCTGCATTTTTCCGGTAGGATTAACAAAGGGAATAGAAGTGCGAATCAAGGCTAAAGCACCCGGAGGCATGAGGGATTTATCTGTAGCAATAGAACGCTCTGCTGTTAGTGGTACGTTGATAGAACCTTGGGCTGGCTGACCGTGATTTTCTTGAAAAAAAACAAAGCTGCGATCGCGCGGAATATAAATATTTAATTCTTGGGGATGCTTTTGGAAATAGTCGAGAATAATTGGCAAAGTTATACCTTGTAGCGGTAATTTGCGATCATTGACTAATTCTCGCCCAATGCTTTTGTAATTATAAGCCGTATTACCAGCATAACCGATTGTTGTCTGAGTTCCATCGGGAAGCTGAAGTCTCGCCGAACCTTCAATTTGAGCTAAATATGGTTCGAGGCGATCGCTAAACCAAAACAATTCTAATCCTCGCAATTTTCCTTTTGCAGCTTGTAAACCATCTGCTCCTTCTAATTGCAGGCGTGTAGGATGAGGCTTAGTCCAGGAGTTTAAATCAGGAGGTAATCGATAAACAGGATAACGATATTCGGCTGTCGGGACGCGACTGGCTGCGTAAAGTGGCTCATAATAGGCGGTGAATAAAACGGAACCTTTGGTATCTTGGCCGACTGACTGGTAAAGAACAAATTCCCGCTCAATCGCTTGATGTAATTCTATGGGAGAATTAGTTTTTAATAGGAGTTCGCGGAATCTTTTCAAGCTTTGAAATACGCGAGTCCGAAGGGGCAAGCCGCCTTTGGCGGCATCGCGCGTAATTCCAGCCACCTGATAGTTTTGATAAGCAGCCGCAGCATTAGCTGTTTGCAGGTATTGGAGACTCTGAGCGATCGCACTCAATAGTGCCTTTTTTTCTGCTATTTGTCCATAAAGAACTTCATCCAAACAAGAGGTATCACCTTGACAACAAGTAACTGGTAGTCTCTGGATTAATGGTGCTTTTTGCTTTTGTGTAAATGCATCTTCATTTTCAGCAGTCAAGGAAATTGGTATATTCCACTTTTGCAAACGACATTCTGTCCGAATGAGTTCCCGATATGTTAAAGATTGCATCCGCACCAGCAAAATCGATAAAACTACAGGGAAGCTGATAGCGATAAATTTGTTAAACTTTCCTAACCCAGTAAGTGTATTTTTCATCAAAATTAAAACTTTTTGAGATTATCCCACCTCGCTCAAATGCAAAAATCAAAAATAATTTAATTGTTTGACAACACAAAAATTTTTCCCCATGCCCCATGCCCTATTCATTCATATTACGGTAAGTGGCAACTGCTGAAGGCGATATCCGGTTCAAAAATCGGAATATCCAGTATTTGAAAATCGTATCTAAAATCACCGGAAATGTCGCAATAAATAAGAAAATAAAATCTCGATTTGCTGGTAATCCCCAATGGCGCGATACACCTTCTAGTAGTACTTCCCAGCCATGAGGAGAGTGGAATCCTACAAATATATCAGTAAACAAAATGATGATAAATGCCTTGGCACTATCACTAAGTCCATAGACAATATTATCAACGAAATCTTTTAGCACAGCAATAGAAGACTTGCTGACTAACAAAAGGGAGATAAAAGCACCCACTGAGAAAATATCGGCAAAAACATTTTTGATAGCATTAGAGCTTTCGTGGCGAAATTCTTTAGCAAGATCAATAGCCTTATGACTCATTTCAATTTCCATCCGCTCAGGCAATAGTGGGGGAGCTTTTGTAATGAGATTTTCAAACTTGAGCTTTTCTTCAAATCTTTCTAATTCTGCAAGGGCTTCCTCTTCCATTTCGGAATTTATAAATATCTGCATTTGCTCACTACCTCTAAACCGCTCAACAAGTGGGCCTACGACGAAAGCTTTTGCTATCTGATGCGTCAAAAGTGGTACGATAATTAATAGTAAAATAAACCTGATAGATATTATTGTTCTTCTTTGAGTCTGACGGAAACTCTGAATTACCTCTTGTTCAGAATTAGGGTCTAATTCAACTTGCAAACGAGTGATAGTACTTAAAATAGAGCGGGGTAAAACGCCTGTTGTATCAACTTTACGGTTTGGATTTGGTTTATTATCTGAGTCTTTAGTTGATAATTTAGGTGGTAACGGTGGAGTGTTGACGAGCAGCGATTTTTCATCAGATATAACCGAGTTCACTGGTAGATTTGGAGGTTTGACTATTAAAGCTTTAGAAGTTGTTTGATCAGAAATTGTTGTGTATTTAGATATAACTTGATCGATGAAGTTTAGCTTTTCTAAAACCAAAGAAGGACTGGGATGCTCTATACCTACTTTCTGAGCAGCTTTTTGATTTTCTTCATTTAAAAACCAACGGCTTGCTTTCAACTCTGTAAGCCGCATCCTCGCAGTTTTTAATAGCTTTTTTAGGTCTGACTCAAAATAATCCATGACGCTGTTACTGTACATGGCTGAGTCAATGTCTATTTTATTACCATTAAAATGCCTATCTTCTATTTCCTGAATCTTTAATGCTGTATTATAAGCCTCATCTAAAGAACGTTCGGGAGTCTGTAAGTACCATCGATAAGCAGCAAGTAAGAAAGAATAGATTTTTTGGCTAAAAACAGAGTTTTTCATTGCAGACAATCATCCAGCACTATTTGGTGATTATTAACCTTAAGTTAACGCACGAGGTACACTAGCAAATCTATAAGGAGAAAGTTTGTGGTTTCTCATTCGGTTTGGATTGTTGGCACTAGCCGCAGTGGTAAGACGGCTCGCTTGGTAGAGCAATTTTGTAATTGGGTAAAATCTGAAAAGCAATATACTGAATCATTTTATACTAAAAAACCAGGGCGTAAAAAAAGTGGTTATGTAGCCGGATTTTTAGATATTAAACAAACAGAGCTGGGAGTTTTAGTTTTAGCTGCCAATGATGATAATCGTCGAGAGTTAGGAGATATAATTGTTACATCTACCTTGGGAAAATATCCGGTTCGTGCGAAGACGCCACTAGGTTTTTTTCAGGATGAAGTTATTTTATTTTGGCCGTTGCTAATTAACTCGTTGAACCTAAAGGCACAGTTTCCGGTAAGATTGCGCCCAGAAACGGAGCAAGAATTAGCAACCAAACTCTGGCGTCCCCAATTAGACGAAGAAATTTTACGTCTTGCGGGAGTGAATGAGTCTCGCTTGGTGCGTCGCATCCTAGACTTATTGCAATTAGCAGCTTACAGTGGTGTACCTTGCGAAGATATTGCCCAGATTTTGGCTAGGGGTTTGAAGGAAAATAATACGACTTTAGAGCCGGAATTTTTGGCATCTTTGCTCTTAGATTGGCGTAACTGGTGTTTAGAGAGAGGGTTATTAACTTATGGCATTATTACTGAACTTTATAGTCAATATTTATTGAGCGATCGCAATTACCAGCAGCATCTAACTAAACGTTATCAGGCGGTACTGGCGGATGATGTTGATGATTATCCTAGCGTAGCGCGTCTTTTGTTTGAGTTGCTATTAGATCAAGGTGCAGTCGGGGCATTTAGCTACAATCCCGATGGTGCAGTGCGATTGGGATTGGGAGCAGATCCCAACTATTTAGAAGGGTTAGCAGAGCGTTGTCGGGTAGAAATCTTGACAGCGCCGCCTCCTGAGTCCCTTGGTGAGCAACTCACTAAACAGATGGTGGAATTAGTTACAGAACCGATGGTACTGTTGACTTTACCAGAGATTGTACACTCAATTCAAACTACCTCCCGCGCCCAATTATTGCGACAAACAGCAGAGGTAATTGTTGATGCCATCCAATCAAAGCAAGTGGAAGCAGAACAAGTGGCGATTATTGCACCAGGTTTAGATGCGATCGCTCGTTATACTCTAGTAGAAATCCTCGTTAAGCAAAACATCCAGGTACAATCGCTTAATGACCAACGTCCCTTAGTTAGTTCACCGATCATTCGCGCATTGCTTACCATGTTGGCACTAGTTTATCCCGGCTTGGGACGCCTTGTAGATCGGGATGCTGTGGCAGAAATGCTGGTTGTTCTGAGTCGGAAACAACAAATACCAGAAAACTCCTCACTTTTAACAGACGCGATTAATCGCGTCTCTACTGATATTGATCCGGTACGTGCTGGTTTGATTGCAGATTACTGCTTTTTACCCCATCCCGATCGCCCCAACTTGCTACCAATATCAGCCTTTGAACGCTGGGATAGAATTGGCTATGCAGCGACCACAGCCTATAATCAGATATTACAGTGGTTAGAAGAGCAGCGATCGCAACAAGAATTGCGTTTAATTCCCAGTCCGATTTCTCTCTTAGACAGAGCAATTCAGCGCTTTTTGTGGAATGGTAGCAATCTCCCATACGAACAACTAGCAGCACTGCGGGAATTATTAGAAACCGCCCAACACTACTGGGAAATTGACACCAGATTACGACAAATTGCCCCAGTTGAGACAACCCCTCACACAACTATTATTGAATTCATTCAACTACTGCAACGTGGTACAATCACCGCTAATCCTTATCCTGTGCGCCCTATTGGTGGAGTCAGAAAGGCTGTGACATTAGCAACTATATTTCAATATCGATCTAGTAGGCGATCGCACCGTTGGCATTTTTGGCTAGATGCTGGTTCACCCCTATGGGCGAAAGGTGGTGCAGCGACTTTGTTTGGTGCGCCGTTTTTCCTGCGAGACAGGTTAGGCGAACCTTGGACAGCAGAAGATGAGAAATTGGCAGAAGAACAAAGACTGCGAAGGATTTTGGCAGATTTGCTGTCTCGTGTATCCGAGAGAGTTTATTTGTGTCACAGCGATTTAGCCGTGAATGGACAAGAGCAATTAGGGCCGCTATTATCTTTAGTGAATGCCTGTGTGACGCATCCTGTTATATAAAACTTATGCAAAGTTAAAAGGGCGGTTAGAAACCGCACGCCAGTTGCTTCAAGTCGGCGGAGCCGCCCAACGCACTGGCTTGTCTACACAGGCAAAACCCACCTCCGTGGGTTATAAACACTCAATTTTTCCTTAGTCCGCGCAGGCGGCCTACCCTTCGGGAACGCCAAGGGCGAACGTTTGTGTAGCCGCGAATTCTATTCGCCCTGGCTCTAACTATTAGAGTTATCAACATCTGGTGAGGATATTGTTGCAGTCGTTTAGTCTTTTTCAAAAATAAAATATAAGTTTTATATAAGACTTATTAACCATTATTTAATGAACTATTTAAAAACAAAAATATTTGTTTGTATTGAGTAGTAATTGCCCCGTTCTTAACATTGAGCTTTGGAGTTGATCTTTGCAAATTTCGGGACTGTGGTTGATTTGGAACAGAATAACGAGAAGGCACTTTATCACGCCTTAAGAGCAAAGGAATACTGAAAAGTCCCAAAATAACTACTACTCCGGTCATTATCCAAACCATTAACCGATTTGGTCTATAATCTGCTCGTTCAATTTGCCAGAAAACTTCGTTGTATCGCCACGCAGCTAAGGCAATAGTCGAAATTCCAAAAATTACCAAAGCAACACCCAAATTTTCCGAGTTGGATAATTGATGTACCGGAGGTTGTTGTTGAGTAATAGCAATATTCAACTGGCGCAGAAATATACCAAATCGCGCGATCGCAAAACCAAAGCCAATCAATGCAATAGAAGTGCGTAGCCAAGCCAGAAAGGTACGTTCATTCGCTTGATGCTCCCTTTGACGATCAATTTTCGGTATTTTATCCATGAGTGTCTTCTGATGCCAAGTTCCCTTTGATGAATAGCATTAATTAGTGAAACAAACACTGAGACGCATCTGTAAGAGTGAACACAATCCAATAAGGATTCTGAGAAAACCCCAAGCGATGCCAGAATCTTTACAGCGTTAAAATAGTAAATAAGGTAAAGATGTATATCAGAGTCAAAATCAATGGCACTATTCGGATTTGGCAAAAAGGAAGTTATACCCACTGCTGACGAAGCTTTGTCAGGAAGGGCACAATCTATGTCAGTACCCGCTACCCATTATGTCAACAAGAATCCCCTGAAGCCTCCTTATCCCGATGGATTAGAGAAGGCAATTTTTGGCTTGGGCTGTTTTTGGGGTGCAGAACGCAAATTCTGGCAACTTAAAGGAGTTTACACTACCGCAGTCGGTTATGCTGCTGGGTTCACACCCAACCCCACTTATGAAGAAGTATGTAGTGGACGAACCGGACACAATGAAGTGGTGTTGGTTGTGTTTGATCCTAAAGTCATTAGTTATGCCGAACTGCTGAAAGTCTTTTGGGAAAGCCACAATCCCACCCAAGGAATGCGCCAAGGTAATGATGCTGGCACTCAATACCGTTCGGGAATTTATGTATATTCCGAAAGTCAAAAGCAGCTAGCAGAAGCATCGCGGGAAGCTTATCAGCAAGCTCTCAACGGTGCAGGTTATGGCAAGATTACTACAGAAATCTTGGATGCACCTGAATTCTACTACGCCGAAGCTTACCATCAGCAATACTTGGCTAAAAATCCCAATGGCTATTGTGGTTTAGGAGGGACAAATGTTTCTTGTCCCGTGGGTGTAGTTGAATCGCAAGTTAGTTGATAGAAATCGAGCTGCTAGGGTAGTCAACTTAACGTGAGTTCGACAAACCTCTCCTTGCCTTGAACTAAAGTTCAAGTCTGTCCCTCTCCGACTCGGAGAGGGACAAGTTTTGTGTAGTTAAGAATATTTGTAGGTTGGGTTGAACAAGGTGAAACCCAACAAACCCGGCAAAATTGTTTAGATACATTACCTCATAGAAATGCCATCTGCAAGACAAATCAGTGCATCGAGGATAGTTTTAGCAGCGATGACAGCTTGTGCAACTGGAATTTAGTAAAATAACATAGCCTCTCCGACATCATTGATAAGTTTTGTTTAAGTATTTGCTCTAATATATAAGCATTTACACCAAATGCTCAAGATTTGTTAGTCGTGTTAAAGCATTTACAGCTTTTGCTCAAGCAATTGTTGTAAACGCTCAAGTAAAAGTTAATAACGTTAAAGCATTTACAGCTTTGACTTAAGCAATTGTTGTAAATGCTCAAGTAAAAGTTAATAACGTTAAAGCATTTACAGCTTTTGCTTAAGCAAAAGCTGTAAATGCTCAAGTATTTGTAGCTTATATTTTTGGATTGCAGCAGTTGCATTAAAATAGCGATGTCTACGCATAAAATACCGAAAGTATTGAGATGGTGCGTTAGCCAAGGACATAACGCACCCTACAAGATTACGAATTACGAATTAAATGAGCTAGGCGTTTTAACACTTTGACAACAGTATGTAGGTCATCCCCACGATTTAGTGACAGTGTGTAAGATAATGCATATCTCGGTGTACCGTGTTTAGTCAACTTAATAAATTGAAATTCATTACCATTGGTGATAAAGCCAAAAACAGGTTTAGCCGGAGTTGCATCTGCCAACATATAAGCTAATGCTTGGGGAATTGCTGGCACTAACGAGTAATCTGCTCGTTTTGCCTCAATAACGAGAACCCAAAATGGAGGATGCAACACCAAGATATCAATACGTCCTCTGATAATCGTGCCTTCGTCTTCAGAAGAAATTCTGACCTCTTGTTCTGAGGCGATGTAGAAAGGCGGTTGATAAAAACCTGCTAGGCGCAATAGTGGAGATAGCACGACCATTTTAACTACAGGTTCTAAAATAGAATATTTCGATAGATGCAAATATTCTGCCTTGACTTCGTTGAGAGATTGCTTTTCTAAGTCACTCAACTCAGGTAAATCATGCTGCCACTCTGAAAAAAAATGTTCGTCGTTTGCAAGTTGTAGACGAAATTCATCAATAAGTTGGGCGAGGGTGATATCTTTTCCTTGAAGAATTTGAACCATTTGTTAAACCCTTATACTTAATCTGCCTAAAAAACCCTCGCTGATATTTACCCAAAAGACTGTCTTACAGTGCAGATTTAAGTAAAGCGATCGCTCGAACCCACAACATAATACTAATAGGCGCTCCAATTAGAATACCTGCGATCGCCCAGCCTCTTTGATGGGCTTTGAATTGTTCAATACTGCGCCACCGTCTACTTTTCCAAGCCCATTCGTTGCCTTTTGCACCAAGTGCGATCGCCATTAACCACCAAACGTTGGGCATAAAACAAAACAGTCCATACCACACTTGATTCGGCCACATCCACAACCAAGGCATCAGAAATGCGCCCCAATTCCAACCGAGAATTTCCTCTGGGACTGTTTCATTCTGATTCTTTATC
>Ga0123337_10002046_pt1 | contig 23901 bp, 19 predicted proteins | sample frozenSSSSmetaG_FD_89792 | JGI IMG/M metagenome (GOLD analysis project Ga0123337, IMG submission 89792) | Glacier valley bacterial and archeal communities from Borup Fiord, Nunavut, Canada, to study Microbial Dark Matter (Phase II) -... | ecosystem: Environmental > Aquatic > Freshwater > Ice >...
CTCCAGAGTTACCTGAATGAATTTGCTTATAAGCTCAACCGAAGATATTTTGGCGATAAACTCTTTAATAGATTGATTATTGCCTCAGTCTACCCATACGTGCAACATTACGAATAGTCATATTATTGAATTATAAAATCAAAACCTGTATCAAGTAGCCTTCTCCATTATTCGTCTGAAGCTCAACTAAATCACAGCCTATTTTGATAATTGTATGGAAAGTGCTCGCTAAATGAATTCTATCGGACGAAGTGTGTTCGGAAGTGTACAGCTAATTTATTGGCACCAGCAGGTAAAGCGGCAGTATGAAATTTTTTCAAGATTAAATTTAGTTAACAAGCCAATTCTGATGCAACCCTTCAAATTGCAGATTTGCCATTAAAGTGTCCGCCAGCAATACAAACGATCGGCGATATGACCATTTATTGTACAGGTTTTGTTAAAAAATTGATATTTCTTTCAGAATTTAATTCTGAAAATCTGCTAAAAAATTAATTTTTTGAAAAAATTGAAGTCTGCAAGCGAAGATTGTTTTTGGATTGGTACGCACTTAGCAATAGGGAGAGCACAACACTTCTAAACCAACATAATATGAAAACCTTATTCACAGTAGCATTAGCCAGCGCATTATCTTTTAGCTCATTAGTAGCCAGCGCAAGTGAGGATTTGAGAGCACTTTCTACAGTAAATTCAAATTACAAGAAAATTAACGTCACTCTTACTGAGGGACTTGGTAAAGCCAAAATATCCATTCTGGATGCAGATGGAAAAAGCCTAAATAGCAGAAACGTTCGTGTCAAGGATGAAAACCTGATGGTTCCCTACGACTTGAAAAATTTGCCAGCAGGTGAGTATCAAGTGAAAATAGCTACAGATCAAGAAGAAGTAACTTATACCGTAGAAACAAGAGAAAAGCCACTGCCAGCATCAGCATTGCCTTTGATGGCTTTTGGCAAAGTAGTAGACAATAACACTGTAAACTTGACAGTTATTGGCTTGGATGAGCCAGGGGTAGATGTAGAGGTTTATTCTACGGAAACTGGAGAGGTGATTTACAAAGATCACATAGCTCAAGCTGAAGGCTTCAAAAAGGATTATTCATTCAGCAAAATGACTACGAAAGACATCTACATGAAAGTGATCGATGCTCAAGGAAGAAGCAAAACACTACACTTCTAATAATTAAGCCAACTATAACCACAAGCCCTGATTTGAAAGTCAGGGCTTTTTTTTGTTTTTAACCACAGAGATCAGCAAAGGACTATCTTGTTTGGCTCAAACCAAGAAAACTAGGCTACAACCACTTTTTCCTTTTGAAATAAATGAAGGGCAGGATCGCAGAGAAAATCATTATTAGCAAAACTAGAGGATAGCCAAATCCTAATTTCAGTTCCGGCATTATTTCAAAGTTCATCCCGTAAACCCCGGCAATGAAAGTAGGCAGAGAAATACACACCGTAACTACGGTGAGCATCTTAAAAATATGGTTTTGCTCCAAGTCAATTTTATTCGAAACATTCTCTTTTAAGTCATCCAGCCGATCAAAATTGAACTGTATGTAATCAGAAATCACAGTCAGGTCATTCAGCTCGCCTCTTATACTTTCCTTCAATTCCGCTTTTTGCTCCCAATCACTTTTGATATATAATCTCAATACACGTGTGGTCTCGAGTAGTGATTCCTTTATGAGTAAGTTGTTGAAATTATGTCTAGTGATGATGTCCATGACATTGCCTGAAAAATCCTTTTGTATCAGAATGTCATTCGCAAGATTTTTCACTTTTCTACTGAGGTTTTCCGTGATATCCGCGAAATAGTCAGAGATAAACTCGAACTGAAATTTGAAAATGCTATTCAAATCCGATATCCGCTGCAGGGAATTTATTTTAGCTGGATACATCTCATTGAAATAGGTGTCAAGATTTACACTGGTAAAAAGGAAAAGGCCAGCTTGAGTAATTATGATAAATAAAGGCTCTTCAATCATGGTTTTCTCATGATTGTAATAGGGAATGGAGAAGTGAAAAGCGGCTTGTTTTTCATTTTCCAAAAAGTGCGAACTGATTTCTATATCCTCAAAATGATTCATGATGGTGAAATCCAGTTCATAGTTCTCCTCCAGCCATCTCAAATCAGCATTGGTATGATCCAAGAACTGCATGACATGAAAGTCCAGCTCGGAAACAGTCAGTTCGCTCACATGTTGCGCCTTGAAGGACTTTTTATTTTTGAGGAGGATTTCGATCATGGGGTAGCTTTAAGTTAGACTCATGTATGATGTCATTTTACTGCTAGGTGAATTTTAAAGCACTCGCCATCTTCCTTCTTCTCACTATCCAAAATGCCACTAACATATTTGGAACCCAACACAGCCAAGCGACGATGTGATAAGCTGGGATAAAGTCTCCTTGATGTATAGTCATAAGTATAGGCAGCCAGATTCTGAGCATCACTGCTGCAAAGCATGCCGCATAGCTATAGATCATCCAGTTTTCGTGCGAATCAAAATCTCGCTTCTTTGCAGTAAGCCATCCCATCATCGTAGTGCCGAGCCAGATAATTCCCAAGGATACGAATCCGAGAATGCTGACGATTCCTCCTGTGGCATATAGTCCAATGTATATTCCAGCGATGCTACTGAAGAATGCAGCGGTGACGTAAACCATACCGATTTTCTTGTGAATCTTCCTGTTTCTGTCCCGAAAAGCCTTAGGGAATTGAGTCCAGCCGATCAGTAGGGCGAGACCTCCCAAAATGATATGGGTGTAAAATGCAGTGTTCCAAAGCGGATTGCTTAGCAGTTCTTCAGATTTCGACTGGAGCAAGCCAAAGTTTCTTTCAATAATAAAGTATATGATAGGATAGAGCCCTATGACTATACAAAGGAAGGCAAATATCCACCAGACAATCTTTCTTGTGTAGGCTTTCATGTATGGTAGATTTTAGATCGAGAGATGTTGTGAAAAGAGAATCTTGACATAGACTATTTCTTTGAAAGATACTTTTCCAGCTGGTCAAAAGTACCACCAAATCCCTGCTCCATATTACCAATATTGTCCTCGAATACTTGTTTGGAAACATCAGAAGCATTGTGTGGGAAGGAGACTAAATCTATGCGTGTTTTGCCATCTTCTTCATAGAATTCTAGGTCCACGATCATTTCCATAGGCCAATCAGAGCCAAATGGCACTTCTGGAGCTTTGACTGTTTCTCCAGCTTCATTTGAGAAGCTATTGATAAACTGAAGTTTGGAAGATTCCTTGATGTCTTTGATCACCCATTTTGCCCACATTTCATTGCCGTCTTTTCCTTTGAGTACAAAGTGAAAAATGCCTTCTGGATGAAATTCGAAGGTTTTAACTTCCATCACATATCCCGCCGGTCCCCACCATTGTTGCAGACTCTCGGAAGTGGTAAAGGCGTTATAAACTTCTTCTTTGGATTGTGTAAAGTATCGGGTGATTTCGAGTTGTGCGGACATGAAGTATGAATATTGTTCGTTAAGCTAATTCTTAAACAATGTGTTAACAACCTTATATTTTTATGGAATTGTGCCAATTCCCCCTTTTCAAAGGGGGTAGGGGGATTTAATTGATTTATGTCTTACTGAATCTCAATATTCATATCGCTTTATAGTTTCTTCTAAAATTTCGTCAGCTTCTTCTAAAGAATAGGTTTTTGCTTTCCCAGAATTAAGTTTCTCATATTCATTCTGTAATTCTGGTTCTGAAAATCCAAAATCATGCTCATTTTCAATCACTTGAAGATCTTGTTTATCAAATTGCTTGAGAAGAGATAAAACCTTATCACGGATCGTCTCACTGACTTTTATTTTGATCGTTATCATCCTGTAAGATAATATTTTAGACTTTTAAAATAAGTGAATGATCTTGATTTTAAAGAATGCCCTGTAACCTCAAATGCTGAATCAGCATAATCGTTTTGGCGTCTTTTATCTCACCGGTGCTAACCATCTCGAAAGCTTCGTCAAAAGGCATTTCCAACACTTCGATGTTTTCCTCTTCGTGATCTACCCCACCACCTTCACTGACTTTCATGTCCTTGGAATAAGCAGCGATAAAGAAATAAAGAATCTCTGTTACTGAACCTGGCGACATGTAGGCTTCAAAGACCTTTTTCACATCTTTGACCACATAGCCAGTTTCCTCCTCAGTTTCTCTTCGGATGCAGTCCTCTGCATTATCCTTATCCAAAAGACCAGCACAAGCTTCGATCATCATGCCTGTTTCATTGCCATTGGTGTAGGTTGGTAAGCGAAATTGACGAGTAAGAATAACGGTTTTCTGTTCTTGATTATACAGAAGAATGGTGGCTCCATTTCCCCTGTCGTATACTTCTCGGGTTTGGGTGATGACTTCACCAGATTTCTTTGTGTATCCGTAAGTGATTTTCCGAAGCGTGTACCAATTGTCTGAGAGTACTTCGGTTTTTAAAAGTTTGATGTCCTTGATCATGAGCGTTGCTTGTGGTTAAAAAGAAACCCAGAGTTTTGGTCTGGGTCTATTATGGGATTTTTTAAAATGAGTATCTGTAATCTTGCAAGTATCAGGATTAAGTTGGTTTTATTATGCGAAAATCCCCCTAACCCCCTTTAGAAAAGGGGGAATGGCCGAATTTGAACCTCAACCATTCTTCCTGAATTAGCACGTGCAACATAGCGAAAAGACATATTTTTTAATGTCAATTTGATTACTAAACACTGCCTTCCGCGTGATCTACTATTTTTCCATCCAGGGTCATGTATTCGCCCATACAGTCAGCAGTCATGCAGGAGTGAACCGGTAGGATTCCTAGTATGTCGCCAACTTTCACTTTTGCTAAGAGTTCATCCGATGCTTTGATAATTCCATGCTCCTGGGAAATGCTTTTCAAGAATGATTTATCCTCAGGAATAGTCCAACCATTTTCGTTCAGGTAAACTACTTCTCCGAAGTTTTTCAGGCCATTTTCTCCTACCAAAACATCCTTTGCCAGATGGACTCCACCACCATGAACCAGAATTTCCTTTCGGTCTTTTTTGATGTCCACCACCGGTACGGCTAAGCAGACAGCGATGTCTTCTTTATCACAGCCACCTAATTCTGCTTGCATTAAATCATAAAACACAAAATTCCCAGGGCCCATCTCATCAATATCTCCGAAATCCTCCATCACTGCACATCCTGGTGTATCTCCAGTTCGGGTGACTAATTTTGGGTATTCAGAATTGTATTTATGCTTCAGCATGCTCAGGGCATTTCGAGTTTGCTCATAAAGCGCTGGAATATCTGGCATATAGTAAGAGTGACCAGCATGAAGGTAGAATCCTTTGAAATTGAGTTTGTCAGACTTTTTGGCAATCAATAAAATCTCCTCAATCAAACCGAAATCAGATACTTCTACTCCCGTTCTTCCATAACCTGCATCGATTTCTATGAAAAAACCTACTGGATACTCCAATTGATCAATTAGCATTTGAGCAGTAGCAGCATTGACTAATTGTACTGAAATAGATTGCTTAGCAGCGATCTTATTAAGTTTAGGGATTTCAAGTGGATTGAAAGGAAAAGCAATATGAATATTTACCCAACCCTGGCCAGTAAGGTATTCGGCCATTTTGATGGAGGAAGCGGTCACTTCAGTGATGTTATATTCCTTAGCCCAGTCGCCGATTTGGTGAGATTGCGCCGTTTTGAAATGCGGAACAAGCTTCATATCATGACGCGCAGCTTTGTCAGCCATCCGCTTAATGTTAGCTCGACAGATTTTTTCGTCCAGAAGAAGCGTAGGGGAGGTTATTTTATCGAGGTAGCTCATTAGTTATAATTGAGTTTTTATAAATTTTATTGAAAGTAAGAAAGATTTACGAAGTGAGAAGTACGATTTACGAGATTCCCGAAGAGTTGAACGGGTTTGGTTTTGCTCGCGGCGACGCAGCGACGCAACGAAAATAGAGATTAGTGAAAACCTCACAGTTTATATTTAAGAAATACGAATTACGATTTACGAGATTACCGAGGAGTTGAGGCTTGGTTTTTAAAAGTTAAGCATCTTTAGGCTGTAGAGATTAGAAATTGCGCCTCCCGTATAGCTATCTGGAGCGCCATCGCGGGAGATTTAATTTTTAAAGCCAAAGGAACGACACTTTATCCTTCGCCGCGCCGTTGCGTCGCCGCGAGAATATTTTTTATTGTTTCCTCCATTGCGGAAGATTTTCAAAGAGAGAAATTCTCCCCGCAATGCAGGTAACACCGCCAATTCTATTAATTTTGTCACCCAATATATAAGGCTGAAATCGGCCTAAATAGCATTCTTAATTGCCTCAACACCTTCATGGAAGCAAAGAAAATACGGAGCACCTTTATAGAGTTTTTCCAATCCAAGCAACATCACTACGTTCCCTCATCACCGATTGTGGTCAAAAATGACCCAACCTTGATGTTTACCAATGCGGGAATGAACCAGTTCAAAGACGCATTTCTAGGTAATGAAATCGCCAAATATTCCCGTGTCGCCAATTCTCAGAAATGTCTTCGGGTAAGTGGCAAGCACAATGATCTCGAGGAAGTGGGCGTGGATACCTATCACCACACCATGTTTGAAATGCTGGGTAACTGGTCTTTTGGAGATTACTTTAAGAAGGAAGCGATCGAATGGGCTTGGGAATTATTGACTCAAGTGTATGGTCTGGAAAAAGACAGATTGTATGTTTCTGTATTTCAAGGTGACGAAGGCGATAACCTAGGTTTGGATCAGGAAGCCTATGATCTTTGGAAAGCCATTGTGCCTGAAGATCGTATCATCATGGGTTCCAAAAAGGACAATTTTTGGGAAATGGGTGATGTAGGACCTTGCGGGCCTTGTTCCGAGATTCATGTTGACTTAAGATCGGATGCTGAGCGTGCTCTAGTAGCAGGTAAGGATTTGGTTAATAACGATCACGAGCAAGTGATCGAGATCTGGAACTTGGTTTTCATGCAGTTCAACAGAGTTTCAGATGGATCTTTGAAGCCTCTGCCTGCAACGCACGTAGATACAGGAATGGGTTTTGAGCGATTGGTGAGAGCTATTCAGCACAAATCTTCCAATTACGACACGGATTTATTTGCGCCATTCTTGGCAGCTTTGGCTAAGAAATCAGGAAAGGTTTACGGAGAAGATTTACAGACAGACATTGCTTTCCGTGTGATTGTAGATCACATTCGTGCTATTTCATTCACCATCGCTGATGGGCAATTGCCTTCCAATAACAAGGCCGGTTATGTGATTCGTAGAATCCTGAGAAGAGCAGTGCGCTACGGCTATACGTTCTTGGGCTTTCACGAACCATTTCTATATGAGTTGACAAGTCTGATTGCTGATAATTTTGGAGATATTTTCCCAGAAGTGAGACAGCAGCAGGAGTTTATATCCAAAGTGATTTTCGAAGAGGAGACTTCCTTCCTTCGCACGCTTGATAATGGACTGAAAATGCTCGATCAGATTAAAGCTGAATTGAGTGAAAAAGACGAAAAAGTAATTCCAGGAAAAACAGCTTTTGATTTATACGATACCTTCGGTTTCCCGCTGGATCTGACTTCTCTGATCGCCCGCGAAAGCGGACTTTCATTGGATGAAAAAGGATTTGCCCAAGAAATGGAAGCTCAGAAAACCCGTTCTCGTGCTGCTTCAGAATCTGAAACCGGAGATTGGGTGATATTGAATGAGGACAATGGAGTCGAGTTTGTAGGATACGATTTCCTTAAAGCGCATTGTCATATCATCAAGTATCGAGTGATTTCGGATAAAAAAGGCGATAAATATCAATTGGTCTTGGACAAAACACCTTTCTATGCAGAAAGTGGCGGACAGGTAGGGGATACAGGTTGGTTGATTTCTGAATCTGAGAATGTCAAAGTAATCGATACCAAGAAAGAGAATGATCTGATTGTTCATTTTGTAGAAAAACTTCCTAGTAATCCAGAAGCTCAATTCGGTGCTGAAGTAGATGCCGAGAAGCGTTTTTTGACTGAGAACAACCACACTGCTACGCACTTGCTTCAGTCGGCTTTGAAAGAAGTATTGGGAGATCACATACAGCAACGTGGTTCCTTGGTGAATCAGAATCTGCTTCGCTTTGATTTCTCACATTTCAGCAAATTATCAGATGAGGAGATTGCTAAGGTGGAGGATATAGTGAATGAGAAAATCAGACAAAATATCGCGCTGTCCGAGCAAAGAAATGTGCCTATAGAAGAGGCTAAGAAACAAGGAGCTACCGCGCTTTTTGGAGAGAAATATGGTGATTTCGTCCGTGTGATTACATTCGATAAAGATTTCTCCGTGGAACTTTGTGGAGGAACGCACGTACCTCAAACAAGTAAAATTGGCTTGTTCAAGATAATTTCTGAAGCATCAAGTGCTTCTGGCGTTCGTAGAATCGAAGCGATCACTGCTAAGTCAGCCGAGGATTATTTCCGTAAGCAGGAGAGTTTGGTGAAGGAGATTGAGGAATTGCTGAAACATCCTAAAGACCTGATGAAGTCAATTGAATCTTTGCTCCAAGAGAGAAATGACTTGAAAAAAGAGATTGATTCCTTGCACATGGAGAAAGCTTCAGGTGTAAAAGTGGAATTGCTAAAGCAGTTCGTGGCCGGTGATGGTATCAATACTCTGATCGCACAGGTAGAATTGCCAAATGCAGATTCTCTTAAGAAGCTGGCGTATGAGTTGAAAAATGAGACGGAGAATGCTTTCGTGATTTTGGCTGCCAAAATTGAAGACAAACCCCAGATTGCAGTGATTATAGACGAAGAGCTGATTACAGGCAAAGGTTTAAATGCTGGGCAAATCGTAAGAGAATTGGCTAAGGAGATTCAAGGCGGAGGTGGCGGACAGGCATTTTTTGCCACTGCAGGAGGAAAAAATCTAGCGGGACTAGAAAATGTGGTGACCAAAGCCAAGGAGTTATATCTTTAGAAAATAGAAAAACACGCGCGGATGCTAAGTGAAGAATTAAAGAATAAATACCAGTTGGTAATCGGACTTGAGGTGCATGCGCAACTTATGACCGAGAGTAAAATGTTTGCTGCTGACGCTAATCAGTATGGTGAAGCGCCCAACACGCAGATTTCAGTGATTACCCTTGGCCATCCTGGTACTTTGCCTAAGGTCAATAGGAAAGCTATTACCTATGCCATCAAGATGGGATTGGCCTGTAATTCTGAGATTACTCGACATAATGTCTTCGCAAGAAAAAATTACTTCTATCCAGATCTTCCAAAAGGTTATCAGCTTACGCAGGATAAAGGACCTATTTGTGTAGGAGGAACTGTGCCCATTCAACTAGCCGACGGAACAAAAAAGGAAGTGATCCTTAACCGTGTTCACATGGAAGAGGACGCTGGTAAATCCATTCACTTGGCAGAAGAGGATGATACCTTGGTTGATTTCAACCGTGCTGGTACACCCTTGATAGAAATCGTAACTGAGCCAGATTTGCATAGTCCTGAGGAAGCTTATGCGTTCCTGGCTGAAGTGAAAAAGCTGGTAAAATACCTTGATGTCTGCGATGGTAATATGGAAGAAGGTTCACTTCGCTGTGATGCCAACGTCTCTGTGATGCTGAAAGGTGCTACTGAACTAGGCAAAAAGGTCGAAGTGAAAAACATGAACTCATTCAGAAACGTGTTCCGTGCCATTGAGCATGAGCATGAGCGCTTGATTGGATTGATCGAGCAAGGAATAGAAGTCATCTCTGAAACAAGAACTTTTGATGCAAACACTGGACTTACAGCCAGTATGCGTACGAAGGAAGATCTGAACGATTACCGATATTTCCCTGAGCCGGACTTGAGCCCTGTGGTGGTTTCTGACGAGTGGTTGAATTCCGTGAAATCTACGATGCCAGTCTTGCCTAGAGAACTCCACAAGAAGTTTGTGGAGGAGTTTGGCTTGCCGGAGTACGATGCTAGCTTTTTGACGGAATCAAAGGATGTTGCAATGTGGTTCAATGAGCTTTGTAGTAAAACCCAAAACTATAAAGCAGCGTCTAACTGGATGATGGGCCCAGTAAAATCATCCATGAATGAGCAGTCTTTTCACATGGATGATTTTCCAATCAGCACTGATTCTTTCGTCGCATTGATTGCATTAGTGGATGAAGGAAAAGTGAGTTATACAGTAGCTTCGCAAAATCTCTATGCTGAGATGCTGAAGAGTGCAACGGAAAGCCCACTGGAAATAGCTCAAAGACTTAACCTGATTCAAGAAAGTGACGAGTCATCTCTGAAGCCAATTGTAGAAGAAGTATTGGCTGCAAATGCTGCCAAAGTGAAAGAATATAGATCAGGCAAAAAAGGCTTGATGGGCTTGTTTATGGGACAAGTAATGAAAAAATCCCAAGGCAAAGCCGACCCTAAAGTTGCAACAAAATTATTGACTGAATTACTAGAGAATTAACCCATGCTGAATCGAATGAACGTAATCGTTTTACTTGTACTCTTATCATTTTTCTCCTGTGAGGAAAAGCAATCAAAAGATGGAAAAGTCAAAATATCAGGAACTATAGAAAATGCCCGTGAAGGCGCTGTGGTACTATCACAATTCACCGATAGTCGTCCAATAGTTTTGGATACACTTGAACTGGATAACAAGGGTGAATTCAATTATGAGGTGGATGTGAATTCTCCTACTTTCTATGAATTGAATTTCTATGGAGAAAAGCTAGTTCGACTTGCGCTATTCAAAGATGATGTGAGTCTTTCTTATGACTTTTCTAATCCAGAAAGCCTTGTTATTGAAGGTTCTAAGGATACTCAGGAAATGCTAAAAATCGAGAAATTGATGGAAGCATATCAAACCAAAGTAAATCAGCTCAATGAGGCCTATTACAAGGCTATGGGCGAAAATGATACAGAAACGATCAAGCAGATTCAGATTGATGCAATGGCGCTGGAGAGTAATCAGTCTACAGAGGTTAAGAATGTAATCAACAGCATGGGAGATAGTTTTGCTTCTCTTGCTGCTATCGGCTTATTGAATCCAAAGAATGAGTTTCAGTTTATGGATAGTTTGGTGGCTAAGCTTGACGAGAAGTATCCTGATACTAAAACAATTATTCAGCTAAAGCAGCAGTTGGATGATATGAGATCACTCTCTATGGGGCAAATAGCACCTGAAATAGAGCTTCCAAATCCTGCTGGTGAAACGGTAAAGCTTTCTGATTTGCGTGGAAAATATGTAATGATAGATTTCTGGGCAGCTTGGTGTAAGCCTTGTCGCGAAGAAAATCCTAATGTGGTGAAGCTTTATAATGAATATAAAGATAAAGGCTTCGAGATCTATGGCGTATCACTTGATCGTACCAAAGAGGCTTGGGTAGAAGCCATTGCAGAAGATGGCTTGACTTGGACTCAGGTGTCGGATTTGCAATATTTCAATTCTGCTGCTGCAGAGCTTTATCAGATTTCTGCCATTCCAGCTACATACTTGATAGATCCAGATGGTAAAATTATCGGAAAAGACCTTCGGGGACCTAGCCTGAGAGCTAAGCTCGAAGAGATTTTTGACTAATCTGAACTTAGTATAATGCATCAAAAAAGCCTTCTGATTTTTTCAGAAGGCTTTTTTGTGGATAAGAAATATGAAAGGAAGGAAGAAAAAGTACCAAACAGTCCTTCCTTTAAAAATCGAGTCACCGAAAAAGGAATAGTAAAAGTTGTTTATCACCCAAGACAAATCTACTGAAAAGATTCAAAAGAAAAACAACCTTTAAATTATTCTTATTCAAGTAAATATTAATTTTCCCTGAATTAGAGTTAATATTCTTTGAAAATTATCATTTCATTAATAAATCAATTATTTCGCTATTTTTTCATAGCTGGCAATCACGCCTCTTACCATCGCAGAACTGAATCCTTGATGCTCCATTTCATTTAACCCCACAATTGTACAGCCTTTTGGAGTTGTTACCTTATCAATGGCAGCTTCGGGATGTATGTTTTTTTGGATCATTAGCTCAGCTGCGCCTTTGACTGTTTGATTTACGATTTTGCTTGCGGTGACTGAGTCAAATCCAATTTGAATTCCCCCTTGGATCATCGCTCTCATAAATCTCAATACATAAGCGATTCCGCACGCACCCAACACAGTTGCTGCTTCCATTAGACTTTCATCAATAGGTATTGTAAACCCGATTCCATTAAACAATTCAGTCACTAAGTTGACTTGATCTGAATTTGCATTTTGTGAGCATACGCAGGTCACCGACTCCTGAATATCCGCTGCAATGTTTGGCATTGCACGGAAAGCAATACTAGTCGGATCAATCACCTGGTACATTTCTTCAAGTGAAATTCCAGTTGCTAAAGAAATTATGATTTGCTTCTTAGGATTGAGAGAAGGGTTGATTTCGGTAAGAATGGGAGCGACGTTATAGGGTTTTACACCCAAGATGATAATGTCAGCATTAGCTGCTGCAGAGATATTGTCACTTTGGACATTCACGCCTTTTTCCGCAAAATCACTCAGGCTTTCCACATGTCTCTTGGTAAGTGTAAGATTCTTTGGATCAAAATCAGCACGTCCCAATAGTCCATTTGCGATGGAAGCTCCCAGATTACCACAGCCGATGATGGCTATTTTTACTTTCGAAATCATAGAAAATATAATTATTGATTGGATTTGTTGATTAAAGGTAAGCAAAAAGGCTGTTTTTGTGCGAAATCATAAAATATTATGCAGGTTTTGTCATTCTGCTCCAAATTGATATTTGATCAGATTAGGAAAGTATAGGTCCTTAACCGCGCTTTCTTTAATGATCTCCTCCAATGTGTAGCCTTGGAGGAGATCTCTGGGTTGGAAGATGGGGATTAGAATCAATGAATTTTTTCTTTTTATAATTATGATCCACATAACAGCAGCAGGTTTGGACTAGATATAACCTGTTGCACACTTATTAAATCTTCTTTTTGGAATACCATTTGCGTTTTTTCAGGGTTAAAAGACTCAAAAGTCTTACATTCGTCCCCTTAGATAGAATCCCTTTTTGATGCCAAAACTTATTCGAATCACCACCGTTCCTATTTCCCTGAAATTATTGCTTGCAGGGCAAATGAAGTATATGAAGGAGCAGGGATGGGATGTGCTGATGGTAAGTGCCGATGGTAGAGAAATTCCTCAGGTAGTCCGCGCAGAAGGTGCACGGCATGAAGTCATACCATTTACCCGTAAAATCACACCTTTTCAAGATCTAAAATGTCTTTGGAGACTATATCAGCTGATCAAAAAAGAACAGCCTGATATTGTGCATACGCATACCCCAAAAGCAGGATTATTGGGGATGATTGCTGCAAAATTCGCTGGAGTTCAAGTGAGAATCCACACCCTTGCAGGTATTCCATTCATGGCGGCTGAAGGTAGAAAGAAAGGACTTTTGGAAAAAATCGAGAAGCTGACCTACAGTTACGCTACTCATGTATGGCCAAATTCTATTGGGCTAAAGAATTTTGTGATAGAAAATAACCTTTGTCCTTCGGAGAAACTCACAGTAATAGGTAAGGGCTCCTCAAACGGCATTGACCTCGAGAAATTCAATCGTGGAGTTTTGAAGGAAAATCATCTGGTAGCTGCTACGATGCGAATACTCCCTGGTGAAGATGATTTTATTATTTTGTCGGTGGGCAGACTAGTCAAAGACAAGGGGATACAAGAATTAGTAGATGCTTTTTTGAGCTCGAAAATCGTAGGGAAATCAAAGCTCGTACTACTTGGAAGCTTCGAACAAGATCTAAATCCTCTTGATCCAGAGACTATAAAAATCATTACCGATCACCCTAGAATCGTACAGATAGATTGGTCAGATCATGTGGCGCACTATCTTGCTTTGGCAGATGTGCTTGTGCATCCATCTCATAGAGAGGGCTTTCCAAATGTGCTCTTAGAAGCAGGGGCGATGGAAGTTCCTGTTATTTGTTCTGATATCATTGGTAATACAGATGTTATTTCACAGCAGAAAACTGGGTTGATTTTCCCGGTAAAAAATGTGGAAATACTTAAGGAAGCTATGGAGTTTGCCTATGTCAAGCGTGATAAGATGGCAGAACTGGCAGCTAAGCTATATGAGGAGGTTTGTGAAAATTATGAACGAATTCAAGTTCAGAATGAAATTTTTACTCAGTACCAACTCGTTTTGAAGAAGAATGATCGCGCGGAATAACTTATATTTGGTCATCGATAAAACTTGAATTTTTACCTATGAAATCGAGCATAACTAATGTGTCACGCATTGGAATGATTATCAACCTTGCGCGATTCCATCTGGCCTATATCAATCAAATTAAAAACACATGAAGTACCTGGTTACCGGAACTGCCGGATTTATTGGATTTCACGTTGCGCAGCAACTTTTGGAAAGAGGAGATGAAGTCGTTGGACTGGATATTATTAACGACTATTATGACATCAATCTGAAATATGCGCGTTTGGCGCACATGGGTATTCAGCGAGATCAAGTAAAAAAGGGCGAAATGGTTCAATCAGATACTATTTCAGGGTATAGATTCATTCAGTTGGACCTATCTGTCAAAGAGCCATTACTAGATCTTTTTGCTCAGGAGAAGTTTGATGTAGTTATTCATTTAGCTGCACAAGCTGGAGTTCGCTATTCACTGTCCCATCCGGAAGTATATATTGAGAGCAACATTGTGGCTTACTTGAATATTTTGGAGGCTTGCCGCTTTCATCCAGTCAAGCATTTGGTTTATGCTTCTTCCAGTTCTGTGTATGGCTCAAACGAAAAGATGCCATTTTCCACGTCAGACTCGGTGGATCATCCAATCAGTTTGTATGCTGCTTCTAAAAAGTCAAATGAACTGATGGCACATACCTATAGCCACCTTTTCAATATCCCAACAACTGGTTTAAGATTCTTTACGGTTTATGGACCTTGGGGAAGACCAGATATGGCATTGTTTCTGTTTACAGAAGCCATCTTGAAAGACGAGCCAATTCAGGTATTCAATTATGGGAATATGAAGCGAGACTTCACTTACATAGATGATATAGTGAAAGGAGTAATAAAAGTAGCAGATAGACCTGCGAGTCCAAATGCTGAGTTTGATTCTCAAAATCCTGATCCAGGAAGTTCCAAGGCACCTTACAAGGTCTATAATATTGGAAACTCTTCTCCGGTTTTATTGATGGATTATATCCATGCGGTAGAAAAGGGATTAGGCAAAGAAGCTAAAATGAATATGCTTCCGTTGCAACCTGGTGATGTGCCAGCTTCACATGCAGAGGTTTCTGATTTGGTTAGAGATACAGGCTACAAACCAGATACACCAATCGACCAAGGAGTAAAATCTTTCACTGATTGGTATTTAGACTATTACAAAAAATAAGATGAGCAAATCAATTTTGATTACTGGTGGGGCCGGATTTATAGGTAGCCACGTCGTGCAACTATTCGTAGAAAAGTATCCAGAATACAAAATTGTCAATCTAGATGCATTGACTTATGCTGGAAATCTAGAGAATTTGAAAGCCGTAGAAGGTGCTTCAAACTACATCTTTGAAAAAGCAGATATTCAAGATGAAGATGCCCTCAAAGCGATTTTTGAAAAGCATAAGATCACGGATGTAATTCACCTGGCAGCTGAATCGCATGTTGATAGGTCTATTACTGATCCATTAGCTTTTGTGAAGACAAATGTGTTTGGTACGGTGAATTTATTGAATGCGGCAAAAACTTTCTGGAATGAAAATCTTGCAGATCATCTGTTCTATCACGTTTCTACGGATGAAGTATATGGCTCTTTGCACGATGGAGGATTCTTTCTAGAAACTACGGCGTACGATCCACAATCACCCTATTCAGCATCTAAGGCTTCCTCGGATCATTTTGTGCGTGCTTATGCCAATACATACAAGATGAGAACGGTGATTTCGAACTGTTCAAATAATTACGGACCAAATCATTTTCCTGAGAAACTGATTCCACTTTGTATTCACAATATCAAAAACAACAAATCTCTGCCTGTTTATGGAAAAGGCGAGAATATTCGGGATTGGTTGTTTGTGAAAGATCATGCTAGAGCGATTGATATAGTTTTCCACAAAGGAAAAGAAGGTGAAACTTACAATATTGGTGGCTTCAATGAGTGGAAGAATATTGATATAGTGAAGTTGCTTTGCCAAAAAATGGACGAGAAACTTGGTCGTGAGGCTGGGACTTCTGAAAAGTTGATCACCTATGTCACTGATCGAGCTGGACACGACATGCGCTATGCTATCGATGCTACTAAAATCAAAGAGGAGCTAGGCTGGGAGCCAAGCTTACAATTTGAAGAAGGAATCGAAATCACGATTGATTGGTATTTGAATAATCAGGAGTGGCTTGATCATGTAACTTCAGGAGCATATCAAGATTACTATTCTGAATTATATGAAAATAGATAAGACGTTATAGTCTTTGAAAAAAACACTAGCATTACTGGACTTGCCCCAAAGTTGGACGGATTAAGAATAGTATAAATTTATTGAAAGAGCTCGGTGTTTTGCCGGGCTCTTTCCGTTTTGATTCGTTGATTGTTGTAATAGAAAATGTATTCTTTTATGAGTTGCTGAGTGGACTGATATTTTTTAAGGAAAGTAAGACTTGTCTCTGATTTTGATTACGGCGGTGTGTTTTACTGGGCTAGCTACTTTACGATTGCCGTTTCCTTTGTCAGGTCAATCGTAAATCCACCAGTCAGGTCTTGTACTTGTCCAATCCCGGCCTGCTGCGCGACCTTCACAGGATAGGCATTCTGCCGGATATTGGTTTGTGGGTTTTCCGGGAATGTAATCACAGATCGGTTGCAAATAAATAGGAGAAATCTCAGAGGTCACGAAGAACCTCGATACTGATGATTTTGCAACTTCAAAAAAGCCAAGAACAAGTTCTTTTGGATTTTCAGTATTTATGATGTTCCCAAATACCGGAGCAGGAGGTATGTCAAAAAGGGAGCCTTTGTTATTGATGACAATATTGATTTTTTCCCAGTAATCAAAAGCCTCTCTGTTAATACTTAACTGTTTGACTGTTACAAAATATGGGAATAAGAAGGCATTGTCAAATTTCCTGATAGCCAATAATCTCTCTGTTTGCCGACTTGAAGTAACTGTCCCGTCAAATAAATTAACTCGTGTCGGATCCATGACATCAAAAATAAAACAGGGGGGAGGCGGAGGGGTACCGGGAGGAATCCAGAGTAGCTGCCAATAATGTGCTTCCTCTACTATCCACCGGAGGAATAGCTGGTCTTTTGTTTCCGGCAACTCTGATTTGGCAAATACTTTAAAAACATGCTCATCCAGCGAGGATCTGAACGGTTCATATGCCACTTGGTAGCTGAGACTGTCCTTACCAACAACATCCGGCATTTCTTGAAATTTTGACCTGTAGGTCACCCCTTCCAAAATCACCTCCAAAGCGTAACTTTTACCTCCTTTAGACTTTACACCTTCCAATTCATAAACACCATTTCCCTTGTTGAAATATGATGTTTTTTCTTCCCCTTCGGTCAGTAAATAAACTGCTGCATTTGAAACACCTTTGGGACGAAATGCCAAAGGTGCAGAGGTGCTTATATTGACAACATGCTTATCATCAATATCAGTAAACAGTCCATAGATGATTAATTGTCCCTCCTGTGTTTCCTGCCAAAAATCAAGTGGGTCAATGCAAGAGAATGTTACCAAAAACAGAGAAACAAGACAAATAAGTAGCTTTAATGTTGAATAAAAGTTCTTTTTCATTTTAAGAAATATGTATATCCGCTATTCTACCAGTAAGGAGGTTAAAGCAATATAAAATAAGCTCAACTCTAGATTTTAGGCCACTTCGGTCACCTGTCTTCGGTCTTCTAACCGGATGAGCAAAGAATTTTTGGTTACTGGCAAGATTGCGGATAATCATATTAAGAAATTATTCTAGCCCAAACTCTAATAATCTTAATCAAACTTCCACCAATCAGGTGCGTCGTTTGTCCACCTTCTTCCCTGAGCACGCCCTTCGCAAGACGTGCATTCAGAGGCATAAGAATTTTCAGGTTTATTAGGAATATACAGACAAGGGTCGACGAGATTGAACGGGACATCTGCACGTGTTGTATAAATCCTGGTCACCTTGGTTTTGGCGACTTCAAAATACCCCAAGACTGTTTCATTTCGATCTTCAACATTGGAGATGTTTCCAAATACCGAAGCAGGGGGGATATCAAATAAGGATCCTTGATTATCGATCACAATTTTTATTTTTTCCCAATATTCATAGGCTTCCCGATTGATGCTGAGTTGCTTGACGCTCGCGAAAAATGGATATAGGAAGGAATTATCCACTAATCTTTTGCCCAATACAAAATTCCCTTTTCTGGTACTTGTACCCGAACCGTCAAATAAATTGATTCTATTGGGTTCAAATACATCCGATATAAAACAAGGCGGCGGCGGAGGAGGAGGAAATCCCGTCCCTGGTAAATATACCAAAGGCCAAAAATAAGTCTCTTCAACCATCCATCTAAGGTAGATCGGATCTGCGGAATTAGGCAGTGTCGTTTCTGAAAACACCGTAAAAACTGATTCCGGAGACTCCGTTCTAAATGGTTCTTTATTGAATTCAAAACTGATTACATCATCCGCAAGAAGCTCAGGAACCTTCTCAAAAGTTGACATATAGACCTTGTTTTCCAGAACTACCTCAATGGCATAACTTTCCCCATCTACTGCAGCAAATCCTTCTAATGTATATTCCCCAAATCCTGATAAAAAGTATCTAAATCTTCCACCAGATGCTGTCAATAATGAAACCTTCGCATCCGAAACCCCCATTGGTGCAAGTCCAATAGCAGATGTCCTGCTAACTGAGACTACTTGTCTTTCAGGTATATCGGTCAAAAGTCCATAGATTACTAATTGCACTTCTTGGGTTTCGTCTAAAAAATCAAGTTTTTCAATGCAGGAAAACGGCAAAAAAAAGTATAGAGAAAATACCAAAAGCAGTCGGACAGATTTTTTATTGTGTGAGATCATTTGCCAAAAGAAACAGTGTAGGTGAATGAGGGAAAAGCGTTACCCAATATTGAAATCTGATAAGGTACCAATCTCGGTGTCCTTCCTTCTCTTTGAAAAAATACAGAATAGGCATTTCTCCGACCTGTGAGGTTGTAGACACTAAAATTGATCTTGTCATCCCATTTCCTTACAAATCCATTGGTTAGGTAAGAAAAGTCAATTCTAAAATAGTTTGGAATCCTGAATTCATTTCTGTTTCCAAAATTTGGAACAAAAATCCCTCCTATGACATAGTTAGATGTAAGCCCAGTAACCGGTCTGCCTGACGAAAAATTGACATTTGTATTGAAGGTCCGTCCCCTTCCGATATGGATGTTGGTGACAAGAGAAATGTTATGAGGTTTGTCAAAATTGGTAGCAAACCATTTGCCCTGATTAACCTGAATTTCAGGAAATCCGGAGGTGGTTCTGATCAATGATCGGGTATAAGTATAAGCAAGCCAACCTGTGATACCGCCGCTGTTTTTTTGGATCAATACTTCCGCACCATAAGCCTTACCTTCTCCTTGGATCAATTCGGTCTCTATGTGCGGATTTACAAACAAATCAGCAAAATCTCTGTATTCCAACTGGTTGTCCGTAGTCCGATAAAAACCCTCAATAGAAGTAGACCACTCATCCTCTTTGAAGTTTCGGAAGTATCCCAAAGAAGCATTTTGGGACCTCTGTGGTAGGATATAGGTCGTGCTCAACTGCCAGAGATCTATTGGCGTCGGGCCCGTAGCATTGGAGATGGTCTGAAGGTATTGGTTCATGACCGAATAGCCGCCTTTAATGGAACTGGAGTTGTCAAAAGTCAAACGGAAGGAAAGTCTTGGTTCAAAACCACTGTACTTCACCACTTGACCGCTTGCTATAAAATCAACCCCTACAATCGTCAATCTGGACATTGGAACCCCTTCTTCATATCTAAAGACAGAATCAGGTCCTTGTTGGACATAATTTGAATACCTGATTCCACCTGAAAGAGAAAATTTTTCTGATGGATTCCAATCAGCAGATACAAAGGGTGCATATTCTAATCCTCTTTCTTTTTGAATTGTCTGCGCTGCAATCCCCGACTCTGCCGAGAATGGACTGAGAGATTCTGGCCTCATTTTGTATTGGATAGCTTCTGCACCGAAGTTGATGTCCACCTTTTCGAGAGTTAATAAACCAGTTATTTTTCCTTGGTAATAGTAAAGACCATTTTCAATTTTGGATGGGTCTATTGGCGAGGGTTCAAAAAAACTATTGTTGAATGACCCAAAAGCTGCCAAGCCGACTAGAGAGAAGTCATCAGTTAATAGATTTCGGCTGGTCAGTGAGCCGACGAGATTGTCCCATTCATATCCAAACTGATTGGAGAATCTGAAGTAATCTCCAGTATTTAGCAGGTTAAAATCAAGGCTGTTATTCTCAGAAAATTGGTGGTTGATCCCTAAATAAAAATCGTGGAAGTTAATCTTGCTATTTTGGACATCAACTTCATTTACATTGTTCAAAAGCCAATTGGCGTTAGAGAACCTGGAGGCAAATATCATTGAGGTCTTTTCTGGGACGATAGGTCCTTCTATCAGGAATTTGCTGACCGCAGTTCCTAATGAAGCACTGCCTTTCCAGTTTTCTCTGTTACCTTTTCTCATTTCAATGTTCAATGCTGACGCACTCCTTCCCCCAAAGTAGCTCGGTACTGTTCCTTTATACAATGTGAAGTTTTGGAGCGCATCACCATTAAAAGATGACAGAAAACCCAATGCGTGGCTGTTGCTGAGCACTATGGCCTCATTCATCATGATCAGGTTTTGATCTGCTTGACCACCTCTGATATTCATTCCTGCAGACCCTTCACCTACCGAAGTCACTCCTGGCATGGATTGGAGCACATTGAATACGTCAGCCTCGCCCATAAACGCCGGCACAAGTTTTATCTCGCTGATGTTCATTTTGTTGACACCGGTAATAGCACTCCGTATATTTCTGTCTCGCTCCTCTGCCTGAACAGTAAATGTCTCCAATTCAAAATCGCGGTCGGTTAGAGATATATCCAATTGGCCATCCCCATACAGTAAGACAATATAAGGAGCTGGTTTTTTCCCGAATTGCCGGAAAACGATCCGGTATTTTCCTGAATCAAGTGTAAGGGCATATTGCCCAGCTGCATCAGTATTGTTTCCAGTAAAGATTCCGTCGATATGAATGGAAACACCTTCCAGTGCCTCGGAACTCTCTGATTGAATGACCTTGCCTGTTAAAAAGTATTTTGATCTTTTGGGAAGATTTTTCTGTTCAAAACTGACTTCTGTAAATTCAGTCTGCGCATAACTTGATTGGAAATAAATGGAAAATAAAGGCATGAGCATCAGAAACAAAAGATGAGGTTTCAACCCTATATTTCTAAGGAATGGACTTTCCTCTATTGATCGAAAAAAATCTTGACGCTTGATTTTCAATTGGTTGATTTTGGGTTGTTTAATTGAATTGGTACTTCATTTATTTATTCAATTTTCAAGATTGACTTTTTTGAAATCTCTGGAATATAGAACCTATCAATGGAATATTAACTTTTCTTGTTTGGATTAGCTTATTTTCTAATTCGTCTTGAACAAATAGTTGCTTACCAAATACAAGGATCAGAGGACTAGTAAATTATATAATTCGGACGGAGATAAAAAGGATTCTTTTATCTTATAAATCTGTCTCGTTCTGAGAGCGAGAGTGAGTGATTCAGGTAATAAATCTTTGGGTTTGCAGAATAAATTCAACTCCAAATACAAACTGTTTTTTTACTGATGGTTTGGGCTCGCTTTTCAATTTGGCTTTATTTGTAAAAAAACAATCAACTATGCGTATTAACTTGGCTAAGCCTTTCTTCGGGCTTTTTCTTTTAATGGTAGCATGTAGCGGTGTCTTCGCCCAAACGGGACGATTCCAGCAAGCAGCCAACTATCAAATGGACGTCAATATGGACGTCAACACAAATCAATACAGTGGAACTCAGGTATTGATTTATACTAATAACTCTCCTGATACTTTAGACCGGGTATTTTATCATTTGTACTACAATGCTTTTCAGCCAGGTAGCATGATGGATGAAAGATCCAGAAGTATAGCTGATCCGGATCGCAGAGTAGGAGATCGAATCAGCAAATTGAAGCCAGATGAGATCGGTTATTTGAGAGTGAGTAACTTGACGATGAATGGCAAGCCATTGAAATTTAGTGAAGTAGGTACTATCCTTGAAGTTGAACTTGCGGAGCCAATTTTACCAAATTCGGATGCTAAATTCGAAATGTCTTTCACTGGTCAAGTACCTGTACAGATCAGAAGATCAGGAAGAGATAGCGGTGAAGGCGTGAGATATTCTATGTCTCAGTGGTATCCTAAAATGTCTGAGTACGATGAGCAGGGATGGCATGCCAATCCTTACATCGGTCGTGAATTCTATGGTATTTGGGGAGATTTTGATGTGAAAATCACTATCGATAAAACTTACGTACTGGGTGGAACTGGTTACTTACAAAACCCTAATGAAATCGGTCATGGTTATGAAGAAGCTGGAGCGAAGGTTACTCAACCTAAAGGAGACAAGCTGACTTGGCACTTCAAAGCTCCACATGTTCACGATTTCATGTGGGCAGCGGATCCTAAATACCGTCACGATAAATTCTTAATGGAAAGTGGTGTAACTGTTCATCATCTTTATATTCCTACTGATGACGTTACCGAGAACTGGGTGAAGCTTATGGAGTACACTCCAAAGGCGATTGAGTTTATGTCAGAACATTTTGGACAGTATCCATACAAGCAGTTCTCTGTCATCCAAGGTGGTGACGGCGGAATGGAATATCCTATGGCTACGCTAGTGACTGGTGGTCGTAATTTAAATGGATTGGTAAGTGTAATGGCTCACGAGTTAGCGCATAGCTGGTTTCAGGGTGTATTAGCTACCAATGAGGCACTTTACCCTTGGATGGACGAAGGGTTCACTAGCTATGCTTCAGCGCTAACGATGTCATCTATATACAAAGCTAGCGAGGCACCTTTGACAGGGTCATATTCAGGCTATTACAGATTGGTGAAATCTGGCAAAGAAGAGCCTATGAGTACCCATAGTGATCATTATGATACGAATGGAGCTTACAGTTCTGCTGCATATTCCAAAGGAGCAGTGTTTATGGCTCAGATGGGTTATATCATCGGTGAAGAAGCTAGAGATAAAGGAATTCTAAGCTACTGGAATACTTGGGGCTTCAAGCACCCGAATGTGAATGACTTCATCCGTATTATGGAAAAAGAGAGTGGTTTGGAGTTGGATTGGTACAAGGAGTATTTTGTATATACGACCAAGACTATTGACTATGCAGTGAAGAAAATGACACCACAAGGTGATCAGACAGACATTACTCTTGAGCGAATTGGCCTGATGCCAATGCCTATAGACCTGGTCATCACTTATAAAGATGGAACTTCTGAGATGGTGTATTTGCCTCTGGAAATCATGAGGGGTGATAAAGCTGCTGAAGCTGGCGCACCAACTCGCGTGATTTCTGAAGACTGGCCTTGGACAAATTTGACTAAGACTATCAGAATCAATAAAAAATCAGATATGATCAAATCCATTGAAATTGATCCTAGCAAGAGGCTAGCTGATATAGATCAGAACAATAATAAATTGGAGTTTTAAGTTTCTCTAATAGTAAATCAGCATAAAAAAAGAGGCTGTCTCAAAAGTAGATAGTTTAAAAGGCTAGTCGATTTCTCGGCTAGCCTTTCCTGTTTTACTCAAAATGTGTATTTTGAGGTGTGCAAAAACAAGACTTAAATGTA
>Ga0123337_10002048_pt1 | contig 23833 bp, 21 predicted proteins | sample frozenSSSSmetaG_FD_89792 | JGI IMG/M metagenome (GOLD analysis project Ga0123337, IMG submission 89792) | Glacier valley bacterial and archeal communities from Borup Fiord, Nunavut, Canada, to study Microbial Dark Matter (Phase II) -... | ecosystem: Environmental > Aquatic > Freshwater > Ice >...
TCGATCTTTCTGACCCCTCCATCTTCATGATTCATTGATCCGCTGGCATCAATCAGAAATCTGACAGAAATACTGGTTTCCACTTCTGATTCCCTGATGTAATAACGGTCAGATCTACCGTACATTTTCCAGTCGAGCCAGCGCAGGTCATCGCCTGGCTGATAGCTTCGGTACTGACTGAATTCGAGTCCGGGACCTTTAATTGAGCTTTTATTAATACCCGTCATGAATCCATCGACAACAGTTTTTGCTGCCAGCGAGAGATCTTTAATAGCCATTAAGACTTTCGGGTCTAATAATTTACTCATTCGAGATAGGAGATAGGAGATGTGAGACCCGATAGCTATCGGGTTGAGACATGAGACATAAGATTTGAGACATGAGATGTGAGATTTGAGACATCATGATTATTTCATTTGGAATTATAGAAATAATCTTTTGTTGTAACCCTAAACACTGATCTTGGGTCTATCGATCGTCCTGATCAGTTCGGCAGTAACGAGGTCAGTACTCACGTTTTCGGCTTCGGCTTTAAAATTAACGAGAATACGATGCCTTAAAACAGGGTAGGCCATGCTGTGAATGTCTTCCATGATCACGGCATAACGACCTTTTAACAGTGCTCTGGCTTTTGCGGTCAGGATCAGTGCCTGCCCGGCACGCGGACCGGCGCCCCATCTTACCCATTCTTTAACATAATCTGATGTGCTTGTATCCGGACGGCTTGTACGAATCAGCTTCCCAACATAGCTGATCAGGTCATCGCTGATATTGACATCTCGCACCAGGGATTGAATCTGCCGGATCTCTTCTCCGCTTAAAACCGGTTCTACTATTTGTGCTTTTGAACCTGTAGTGCTGCTCAGAATTCCATATTCTTCCTGCTCAGTCGGATAACCGATCTTCACAAAAAGAAGAAAACGGTCTAACTGTGCCTCAGGCAATGGGTAAGTTCCCGCCTGTTCGATAGGATTTTGAGTCGCCAGAATGAAAAAAGGTCTGTCCAGAGGATAAGTTTGTCCGCCGTAGGTTACCTCAAATTCCTGCATCGCTTCAAGCAATGCCGATTGTGTTTTGGGAGGTGTCCGGTTGATCTCATCGGCAAGGATGATATTTGCGAACAGTGGACCTTTGTTAAACTTAAAGAATCGTTTTCCGGTCGCATGGTCCTCTTCCAGGATCTCGGTACCTATTATATCGGTCGGCATCAGATCGGGGGTGAACTGTATTCTGCGGAATGAAAGGTCGAGCGCCTGTGAAAGCGTTTTGACCATCAGGGTCTTCGCCAGACCGGGAACTCCTTCCAGTAAACAATGACCTCCTGCCATTAAAGTAATAATCAGTTCCTCCAATACTTGGTCCTGGCCTACGATTACTTTTTGAACCTCTTTTTTTAATCCGGGAAGTTTAGCCAGGATTGTTTTAATATTGTTCTCTGAAATTTCCAAAACTATAAGATGATTGCTGGTTAGCGGAATGTAATAATTGGGAAAATTAAAAATAAATTGGTTGAAACAGGGAGAATTTATGTCGGTATATCAGCTAATTTACATAAAATAGCCCCGAAAACTCTTTTCGGAATAATTATAGCAATAATTTAGTTGAATGTTTAGCTCAAGGTTCACATTTGCAAGAATAAAATATCGCTCAGGTAACTGGGATACCGATCAGCGTATGCCTGCAAATCTGTTGAACTCACTGGTGGAGTATACTACGGTTCCGATAAATCAGGAAGAGAAAGTTGTGGATCTGGCTGATAATGAATTGTTTTTATACCCTTTCACTTATCTCAGCGGCCATAAGCTGGTTCAGTTTAATCAGCAGGAAAGGTCCAATTTTAAGAAATATGTGGAGAATGGGGGCTTCGTTTTTGTGGATGATTGTAATCACGATATTGATGGTCTTTTTGCAAAATCATTCGAAGTGCAAATGAGTTCATTGTTCGGACCCGCTGCTTTAAAGAAAATTCCCAATAGCCATGAGATCTACCGCTCCTTTTTCAAATTTGAAAAAGGGCCTCCAACAACTTCCTTTGAGTTGAATGGCTGGGGTGATGATCTGGTTCATGATTATCTGAAAGCTATTGAAATTAATGGTCGCATTGGCGTGCTTTATAGCAACAAGGATTATGGCTGCGAATGGGATTATGATTTCAGGAATAAGCGTTTTTATGCTGAAGATAATACCAAGTTTGGGGTAAATATTATACTGTATGCGATGGGGGTTTAATTGGCAAATTGGCAAATTAGCAAATGAGATAATGAGCAAATTAGCAAATGAAGTTTAACGATTTGTGAATGTTTAATTTGTCGATCGGGGGTATGTCTTCGCAGTGCCTTGCTAGCGCACGCGTGTCGCGTGTGCTTCCTTAATTAATTCCTGGAACGCGCGGCACGCGCGCACCAGCAGTGCCGGGCTGCCCGTCCCTATGAAAAACAGCTCCGGGTAAAATAAACCTTGCCGAAGGAGGTATCTTCCGGCTATTGGTAATCTGAAATGGAATCCGATTTCTAGCCGGAAATACTCCGGAGGAAAGGGCTGAACTAAGCTATAACACACAGGTATTGGTTTCAAAAATCAAAATATTTTCGCTCCAAACCGTAATCTGACCAATTAGAACTGTATTGTTTTACCCTCGTCTGCTGGCGCACGCGTGTGCTTCAATATTTAGTTCCCGGGAGTGCGATCTATAAATATTTAAAGATCAATATCTAACCACATAGATTGACTTATACTATACTTCAAAGGACCTATAGATTGAAGCCAAGCTTCAAGAAATCTTTGTCTAAAATAAAGGTTGTCAGCTATACAATGCTATGTTTCTATGTGGTTTTTAATATTATGTCGTGTTCACGTTAAATAATGTATTCCTCCAGCATTATAAATTCAATAAAAGAAAATTCCTCATCCTTTAAGATGTTTTTCCAGCCAGGCATATGCTTTTTCCTGAATATCCCGGTTGTAATTATGCACTGTTTTAGGAGAATAAAATGAAGTATTATCGCCTTTGCCTGCCCATTCGAAAGCTGACTGGATTGCTGCTTTGGCCTTCATTTTTCCTTCTTCCGGAAAAAGAGGATCTTCTTCGCCCACTACAATCATACAGGCATTAGGGGCACTCATAGCCGCAAGATCCGGAATATCCATCCTGTTCCACACGCCCGGTAATAGACAAAAGCTACCAACGGCTCCACTTAGATTATAATGTTGCTGCGTGTCACCGGTAGTCATCCAACCAACGCTTACTGAAGCTTTTATCCGCGTATCCAGTGCCGCAAGTATATTGGTTCTCCATCCGCCGCCAGATAAGCCCGTTACTCCGATTCTTTTCATATCAACTTCCGGGCGGGTAGCTAAATAATCGATACATCTTGAATCGTCAAAGTAGTTAATGCCGGCCCAGGTAGTCCCTGCCCAATTTAACTGCCTTACACCATAATATAAAAGATCACGGATCCTGGTATCAAACTGATTGTATTCCCCGGCGGATAATGAAAAAGGATCAAAGTTAACAGGAATTCCATTGATGCCTTTAGGAACACGGGCACCAAAATGATGAGCATCTATAACAATGACTGCATAACCTCTGTTTACCAGTTCTTCTGTTAAATAAGCTCCTTCGTAATATTCTTTACGATGTGCTACCAATAGCTCATGGTCTTTTCCGCCATTGGCGATCCGGTCTTTGCCAAAGCCCATAGGACCTCCCCATTCATGCAGCGCGACGATACCCGGAACAGGTTGTTTAACTCCCTTCGGCAATAAGAGGTAAGCCTCCAGCCGATGCCATGGAGTAGTATTAAAAAGTATTTTTTCGAAAGTGTGGGTACCCCGGTCTTCTTTCTGAATCACCTCAGGTGCCAGGTTCAATGGTCCGGGGTTATAGTGCAATCCATCCAGCAGACATTTTCTGGCTGCAGCCTGCCATTTTTTATAACTTCCCTTCGGATTCTTTTTTCTCCAGTTTGCAACCGTCAGATCCATAGGATTGTTGGCACGGATCCCTTCAAGAACCGGTTCTAAGGAACCATACAGGTTTAAGGGATTATTGATAGAAGGAATGGTGGGTGGATTGAAGGCCATACCCGGCTGAAAGGATAATAAGCCCGAAGAAGCTATAACAGCAGAGCCTATTGCAGATGTTTTTAGAAAATTTCTTCTTTTCAATTTGAATATGTTTTAAATGAATATAATACTTTTCTGGCAGATTTATTCATAATTGTGAGATAAGACCAAGCACAGGAATTTAGCATATGTTTCGCATTTCGATTCCAGCGGAGGCTGGAATCTCCCTATTACTAACAACGCTTGTCATTCTCGCGAAAGCGAGAACCTACTACAACCCAGCTAATAATTTCTTATCAGCGGATACTGGAATCCGAGCAGTATACTTAGTACTTTTTACGAACCAATCCGCGGCAAGATCATTTCAATCCGGGTTCAGTTTTTCAATTAAAATATTTACCTGCGGTTGATGTTATCACCAACCACAGGAAATTTTCCATTTCGGGGTTTCCCCCGATATTATGTATTTTTGTAAAATTTTGAATTCGCTGGATGACTAAAAACACTTTTCCTGCCCTTGATGGCAAGTATTGTAATTCACTAAATACCTATTCCAGATTTCTGACACGTGAGGTAACGATCGGTCATATTCCCATGGGTGCCCATAATCCGATCCGGATCCAGAGTATGACCACCACCGATACCATGGATACCATGGGTACAGTTGAGCAATCAATTCGTATGGTTGATGCGGGCTGCGAATACGTTCGTATCACAGCTCCAAGTGTGAAGGAAGCTAAAAATCTGGCGAATATTAAAAAAGAATTGAAGTACAGGGGTTATGATGTACCTCTGATTGCCGATATACATTTTACTCCCAATGCTGCCGAAGAAGCTGCACGGATTGTTGAAAAAGTGCGTATCAACCCGGGCAATTATGCAGATAAAAAACGTTTTGAAAATTTTGAATATACCACCGCTGAATATCAGGCAGAACTGGAAAGAATTTACAAGAAATTTGCACCCCTGGTAAAGGTTTGCAAGGAATACGGGACTGCCATGAGGATTGGAACTAATCATGGTTCGCTATCAGACCGTATTATGAGCCATTATGGGGATACCCCCCGTGGTATGGTTGAGTCGGCAATGGAATTTATGCGGATGTGCGAGGATATGAATTATTATAACCTCGTTATTTCGATGAAATCCAGTAATCCTCAGGTCATGGTACAGGCATATCGTTTGCTTGTCGAAACCATGGTTAAAGAGGGAATGAATTATCCATTACATCTTGGCGTAACCGAAGCAGGTGATGGCGAAGACGGCCGGATCAAATCTGCAGTAGGTATCGGTGCCTTGCTGGAAGACGGACTGGGAGATACCGTTCGGGTATCCCTTACCGAAGACCCTGAGTTTGAAGCACCGGTTGCAATTGCATTAGCTGATAGATATAAGTGGAGAGAGTTATCTGTTAGCAGTTATCAGTTATCACCCGATAGCTATCGGGTTGCCAGTTATCAGTTATCAGTTGCCAGTTATCAGTTATCCGGAGAATCCAGCCCGGCAACAGACAACAGACAACTGATAACACATAATCCGTATGAGTACCAGAAGCGCCATACGTCTGAACTCAATACCTTAATTGGAGGCCATCAGGTTCCAAGGGTAGTAATCGATATTTCAAAGAAGAATCTTAAAGATCCGGCGATTTTATCGGAGGTGGGATATTTGTATTCCTCTCTGCTTGATAAGTATAATATGGCAGAGCAATCCACCGATTTTGTTTATCTGGCTGATGAACTTCCGTCGTTTAATTTTCCGGGAAATCTGAAACAGCTTTACAATTATTCAACCTGGAAAGGGCTTCAAAATAAGAGCAATTGTCATCCTTATTATTCGCTGAAAGAATATGTTGGGGCTGATGTACGTGATCCGTCATTAAACCTGGTTGCCATCTCCGGTTCAGATATAGGTACTGAGATTTTCAATGAAATTCCTCTGGATAATACGCTTGTTTTTGTGCTGGAAACCCAGTCAATCTGTGGATTACAGGATCAGCGTCAGGCATTTTTTAAACTCGTTGAACTGGGACTTGAGATGCCGGTGATAATTAAGCGGTCTTATGGGTTACCAGTTACCGGTTATCAGTTACCCGGCAAATCGGATTTACAGATCGATGAATCCAGCCTGACAACAGACAACAGACAACAGACAACAAACAACGACTATTTTCAATTATATTCCGCAACGGATTTAGGTGGCTTAATGCTGGACGGTTTTGGCGATGGAATTTGGGCAGATGCTCCTGATATTCCGGCTAAAACGATACTTTCAACATCTTTCGGAATCCTGCAGGCTACCCGTTCGAGGATTTCAAAGACCGAATATATTTCCTGCCCAAGTTGCGGAAGAACCTTGTTCGATCTTCAGATCACCACCCAAATGATACGCAGCCGTACAGATCATCTCAAGGGACTCAAGATTGGAATCATGGGATGTATCGTAAACGGTCCGGGTGAGATGGCAGATGCTGATTATGGATATGTGGGTACCGGCCCGGGAAAGATTACTCTTTACAGAGGTAAAGAAGTTGTGAAGAAGAATGTAAATACAGAAAATGCTCTTGATGAACTGATCGGAATCATCCGGGATGATGGTAACTGGTTAGAGCCTGAACATGAATAAAATAAGTAAGGTCAAAATCATTTTGATCATCATGCTGAATCTTGGCATTGATCAGATCTCAAAGATCATTGTTAGAAATGAAGTCGGCAACAACGAGATAATCAGCCTTTATGGTAATTGGTTCACACTCACTAAAGTTGAAAATGCCGGGGCATTTTTAAGTGCAGGAAGTGCCCTGCCCGATTTAATTCGTATTCTTTTGCTCTCGGTGCTTCCTGTAATTTTTCTTGCTTATGGTTTGTTTATGATTCTGATCAATAAGAATATATCCAATTTGCAGATTGTTGGATGGTCTTTTGTAATTGGTGGTGGAAGCGGAAATCTTTACGACCGTATTATGCATGGTTCAGTGACCGATTTTCTGCACCTTGATTTGGGTCTGTTTCAAACCGGAATTTTCAATATGGCAGATATCTCAATTATGTGTGGTATGCTTCTGATATTAATAGATATTTTTATCCCCAAAAGAGAAATAGTATTTATCAAAGGGAGTGAAACTGTATAAGTCTATTCATCTATATTTGGATTTTTCGGCGCAAAGATTTATTTATAATCTTTCTAAACGTGTGTGTTTACATAGGCGTGACACATTGAAAATCGCTTATAGGTTACATTTGTATTGGTTTTTTATTTAGGATTAGCAAATTGAAGTATCTAAAAGTTATTGCCTTTACTCATAAGTACGTTGACCTCAAAGATTTAGGTAAGTTTGTTATCTGTAATGAGTGTTTGGAAAGCAGTCTCGAAAGTGTCAAAGCAAAGTTTGATATACCCGAGATATTTTACCTGGGTACATGCAATCGCGTAGAATTTGTATTCACGGCCGATCAAAATCTTGATGCACATTTTGTCAAGGACTTTATTCAAACACTTAACCTTCCGGTATCTGAAGATCAGGTTGATACTTTTGTGAAACAGGTTGTGGTCTACGAAGATGTGGAAGCTCTCAATCATTTACTTAGAATTTCTTGTTCACTTGAAAGCCTGGTTGTTGGCGAGAAGGAAATTTTAGCCCAGCTCCGTAAGGCTTATGAAACCTGCCGTGTATCAGGATTTACAGGTGATTATTTACGTCTGATCATGAGCCGCGTTGTGAAAACTGCAAAGGAAGTTTATACTCATACCGGAATTGCACGTAAGCCAATTTCAGTTGTTTCTCTAGCGTACCGTAAACTTCGTGAATTGAAAATGTGTACCAATGCAAAAATTTTGATTATTGGTGCAGGTGAAACAAACCGTAACATTGCCAAGTACCTTAAAAAACATAAATACTCAAATTTTGCGGTATTCAACCGCAGTCTTGAAAATGCAAAATCACTTGCAGGAGAATTGGGTGGAGATGCCTACGGTCTACAAGACTTAAAAACCTACAAAGGTGGGTTTGATGTGATTATTACCTGTACCAGTGCAACCGAGCCAATCATAACCAACGACATTTACCAGTCTCTGTTAGATGGAGATACTTCCAGAAAAGTGATAGTTGATCTGGCTGTTCCAAATGATACCAGTCCGGAAGTTCTCGAAAAAAATCCTGTTACATTTATTGAGGTTCACAGCCTGCAGGAAATTGCAAACAGCAATCTTAAGGAAAGATACGATGAGCTAGTCAATGCTGAGCGTATCATTTTTCAGAATATTGAAGATTTTAAGCCTGTATTACAGCAGCGTCGGGTAGAGATTGCCATGAGGGAAGTTCCGCAACGGATAAAGGAGATAAAGCAAAATGCATTGAACAAGATATTTGTCAATGAAATTGAGGGCATGGATGAAAATTCCCGCGAAGTATTAGGCCGTGTATTAAATTATATGGAGAAAAAGTATATCAGTGTTCCAATGGTTATTGCCAAGGATATTCTAATAAAAAATAGCTGATTTTCAGTTGATCCCAATCATTTTGGCTATTTTTGGTATTCAAAAAAATAATCCGGAATAAATTTATAATCATGTCTGATCATTTGCCCGAGGATAATAAAAAATCAAAAATTCTTATTGGAACGCGTGGAAGTGAGCTTGCATTGTGGCAGGCTAATTATATTAAGGATAGTCTGGCAGAAATTGGAGTTGAATCGGAACTCAAAATCATAAAAACTCAGGGCGATAAAATATTGAATCTCAGTTTTGATAAGCTGGAGGGCAAGGGTTTTTTTACCAAGGAACTTGAAGAAGAATTATTGAACGGAACTATTGATCTGGCTGTTCATTCGCATAAAGATCTTCCAACCACAAATCCTGAAGGCCTGATCATAGCCGCTGTATCTGAGCGTGAAGATCCTGCAGAGCTGTTAGTTATCTTAAAGGATTGCGTTGATTTGCAGCAGAAATTAGCTGTTAAGTTTGGGGGTATGGTAGGAACTTCCTCAAACCGCCGTAAGTCTCAGTTATTGGCGGTAAGGCCTGATTTTGAGATTGAAGATCTTAGAGGAAATGTTCAAACGCGATTGCAAAAATTGCGCGATGAGAATTATGATGCAATCATGCTCGCCAAAGCCGGCGTAGTCAGGTTAGGTTATGATCTTAGCGAAGAGTTTCATGTAGAAGAACTCGATCCAACTGAATTAATTCCTGCTCCTGCCCAGGGGGTTTTAGCTGTGCAGATCCGCGAAAGTGATCAATCCCTTTTTGATTTGCTGCAGCCACTTAACAATCCGGTGGTTGCCGAACAAATTGCTGTGGAACGTAAGGTCCTGAATATGTTTGAGGGAGGATGTCAATTGCCTTTGGGATGTTATTGCCGTAAAGATGGTTCATTGTTTCAGGTATGGACAGCAAAGGCATCAGACGGAACAGATTTTCCTGACCGGCTCTTCATACAATCTAAAACAACCAAAGGACTTGCAGAAAAAATTGTAGCCAAATTTGCTCCCGACCGCAAATTTCCGGCTAATGTTTTTATCAGTCGCGAACTTTCAGAAAGCAGTTACCTCAGAAATGCACTTGAGAAGCATCAAATAGAAATCGAAGACAGGTCCCTAATCAGAACTTTTCCATCGATCCATAATCTCGATCCCTTTATTCTGAGAAATATTGACTGGGTGTTCTTCAGTAGTAAGAATGCAATTGAATACTTCTTTAAACTTGAGCCACAGTTATCCAAAAAAGTCAAATTCGGTGTACTTGGCAGAGGATCTGAAGACGCACTCAGATTGCATGGAAAGGTTGCTGATTTTAATGGTGAAGAAGAAGGGATTGATACCAAAGATATTGCCACAGAATTTGCAAAGCTGGCAAACGGAAGTAATGTACTTTTTCCCAGTGCTAAAGGCTCATTGAAGACTATACAAAAGGCATTGACGAGCGATACTAAGATAGTTGAACTAACTGTATATGAAACAGTTAGTGAGGATAATGTAGCTCAATCCTATGCCGAAGTGCTGATTTTTACAAGCCCCTCGAATGTTGATTCTTATTTTGCAGAGAATTTACTGGAGCCAGATCAGCAGGTTATCTGTATTGGAAAAACAACTGGCCAGAAATTTGATGAAATGGGTGTGAAATATACCCTGCCTTTTTCGCCTGATGAAATGGGCTTAGCTGAAGCTGTATTTGCACTGGATTATTAAATTCGGTTGAACAAATTTTATAAATCAAAGGACCCTATGTTAATCCGACCAAGAAGATTAAGGAAATCACCCATTTTGCGCGAAATGGTTGCAGAAACCAGGCTGTCAAAGGATATGTTTATCTATCCTTATTTTGTGGTGCCTGGTAAAAATGTAGTACATGGTATAGATGCTATGCCAGGAGTGAGTCATTTTTCTGTTGATACCCTGCTGAAAGACGTTGAAAAATCACTTTCACTGGGAATAAATAAGGTATTGCTTTTTGGAGTAGGAGAAGAAAAAACAGAGGATGCAAGCTCATCATATGATAAACATTCGGTAGTTGCAAATGCAGTTCGTGAATTGAAAAGAGAGTTTGCTGATGATCTTTATGTGATCACAGATGTATGTACCTGTGCTTATACCACGCATGGGCATTGCGGAATTCTGGAGCATGATTATGTTCAGAATGACAAGACTGTTGATGTATTGGCAAAAATGGCTCTGAGTCATGCACAGGCCGGTGCTGATATGATTGCTCCTTCGGATATGATGGATGGCCGGATCTTTGGCATCCGTGAAAAGCTGGATCAGAATAATCTGGAAAATACTGCTATAATGAGCTACAGTATAAAGTTCGCCTCAGCTTATTACGGACCATTCAGAGAAGCAGCTGATTCGGCGCCCGGCAAAGGGGACAGAAAAGCATATCAGATGGATTTCCGAAACCCTCGGGAAGCGAGGCGGGAATCTGCTCTGGATGAGCATGAAGGAGCAGATATCTTGATGGTTAAGCCTGCATTGGCCTATCTTGATGTGATTAAGGGCTTGAGAGAGAGTACTGATCTTCCGGTGGCATGTTACAATGTTTCAGGAGAATACTCAATGGTAAAGGCCGCAGGTGCCAAAGGCTGGATCGATGAGCAAAAAGTGATCATGGAAAATATGTATGCATTCAGCCGGGCCGGAGCGAATATTATTATTACGTATCATGCAAGGGAGATAATGGAGAAGGGGTGGATTTGAATTGAGACCCGATAGCTATCGGGTGGAGAGTTGAGAGTTAGTATTGAGTATTGAGTACATAGTATTGAGATATATGACTGCTGCATTTGACATTTAGTATTACATCACAAATAACTGACAACAGATAACAGACAACTAATTAGTTTGATAATAAATTAAAGAATAAGAAATACAGAATTGATCAATTTAGGTTGACATTTAGTACTAAGTACTAACATTCTCAACCCGATAGTTATCGGGTCTCAATTCTCAACTCTCAATTAAATAAAAATGTTAGGATCACTAAAAAAGATGTTTTCAGGTTCGGATGAAGAGACTCCGGTAAATACGGTGGGGAAGCCGGATATTTCAAGGGAGAAGTCTGCCGAGTTGTATGAAAAATCAAAAACCTATTTTCCGGGAGGGGTAAATTCTCCGGTAAGGGCTTTTAAATCTGTTCATGGAACACCTTTGTTTATTCAAAAAGGTGATGGTTGTAATATATGGGATGCTGACGGGAATCAGTTCATTGATTTTTGTGCATCATGGGGCCCACTGATCCTTGGGCATAATCATCCGGTGGTTCGCGAAAAAGTGATCGAAGCCATGCAGAATGGAATGAGTTTTGGGGCACCAACAGCGCTTGAAAATCAATTGGCTGAGCTCATTCTGAAGAACAATAAGTACATCCGTAAAATTCGCTTTACCAGTTCAGGAACAGAAGCCGTAATGTCGGCGATTCGTCTTGCCCGCGGCTATACCAAACGTGATAAGATCATCAAATTTGAGGGTTGTTATCATGGGCATTCTGATTCATTGCTTGTTAAGGCAGGCTCCGGACTGGTAACATTTGGTGAAACCTCATCCGCAGGTATCCCAAAGGCTTTTGCTGATGAAACTATTGTTGTGCCACTCAATAATGAACAAGCTGTTAAAGAGGCTTTTGAACAATTTGAAGGACAGATCGCTGCGGTGATCATTGAACCAGTCCCAGCTAATAACGGCTTACTACTTCAGACCAAAGAGTTCCTTGAGTTTTTGCGAAATATATGTTCTAAGAATAAATCACTTTTGATTTTCGATGAGGTTATTTCCGGCTTCCGGGTTGGTTTTGAAGGAGCCGCAGGGTTTTATGACATCCAGCCAGATATCATCACCTATGGCAAAATAATTGGTGGCGGTTTACCGGTAGGTATGTATGGTTCATCAGTAGAAATTATGGCAATGATATCTCCTGATGGGCCTGTATATCAGGCAGGTACGCTTTCAGGAAATCCTGTAGCAATGGCTGCCGGCATCGCTCAGCTGTCTGAACTTTCAAAGTCTGGTTTTTATAAAGATCTGAATAATAAGACTCTGGATTTTACCGAATCAATCCAGCGTTTTGCGACAGCTAGAAATTATAAGTTCAGAGTGTTTACAATTGGTTCGATTTTCTGGTTCGCCTTTACAGACCAGGAAAGAATCAGTGCTGCTGAAGAAATCGACCCTGCAAGCATGGAGAAATTCAAGGTTATGCATCGGGAACTGCTGAACAGGGGTATTTATTTCGGACCATCAGGATATGAAGTTGGATTTGTTTCATCGGTCCATTCCAAAGTAGATCTTGAAAAGGCAAAACGGGCAATTTTTGAAAGTCTCGACATCGTATTCAGAGGAGCAAGAGCATAACAATGAGAAGGCCAATGGTGATATTTTATTGTCTGATCATTTACGCTATCTTTCAGTTGGCTTGGTGGGGAAGGTTATTGCTCATTGCCAATCCCAATAGTAAAGGTATGGTGCTTGGTGAAACCGCTGTTTTCGTTTTCATTTTTTTTGTAGGGGCATATTATTTGCAAAAGGCAATAGATCAGGAAAGAAAGTTGCATCATCAGCAAAAGAACTTCCTGTTATCAGTTACTCATGAACTGAAATCACCCCTGGCATCCATAAAATTATACCTGCAGACTATTCTGAAGCGGGAACTCGATCCTGCTCAACGAAAGTCATTTATTACCAACTCTCTAAAGGATATTGAACGATTAGATGATCTTGTTGAGAATATGCTATTGGCAACCAAAATTGAAAGTAATTCCTACACATTTCCTAAAGAGAATTTTAATCTTTCTGAACTGGTCAATTCTGTAGCCGGCAGACTTCAGGTCCATACCTGCAGCTCACAAATTATTAAGCTTTCTGTTCAGCAGGGAATTTCATTGACTGGGGATAAATTTGCGTTAACTTCAGTGGTAACAAACCTGATCGAGAATGCCGTAAAATATTCGCCTCCATGTGCTGAAGTGAATGTAATTCTGCGGCGCACTGATGGGCAAATCCAATTTATTGTGGCCGATTCAGGTATAGGCATTAATGATCAGGAAAAATCACGTATTTTTGAGAAGTTTTACAGGGTAGGAAGTGAAGATACACGTAAAACCAAGGGTACAGGACTTGGATTATTTATTGTAAAACAAGTTCTTGATAAGCATCAGGCCTTTATAAAAGTAAAAAATAACCAGCCTTCGGGAACAATTTTCGAAGTAACATTCAACGCAAATGCTAACTAAACAAAGAATTCTACTCGTAGAAGACGAAGAGCATCTTCTGGAAGCGATCAAATTAAATCTGGAGATGGAAGGATACAAAGTATCCACTGCAACAGATGGTAAAAAGGCGCTCAAGATTTTCAAGGAAGAACGGTTCAATCTGATCATTCTCGACGTTATGATTCCTGAGATTGATGGATTTCAGGTTGCTGAGACTATCAGGCTTGAAAATACAGAGGTGCCAATTATGTTCCTGACTGCGAAAAATACCAGTGAGGATCGTGTCATGGGATTGAAAAAGGGCGCAGATGATTATCTGACCAAACCTTTCAATCTCGAGGAGCTGATTCTGAGGGTAGGAATATTGGTAAAACGTAGTCTGAAAGGTGATGAGCTTAAGGAATTGAATTCCTATAAGATCGGTGATAAAACAATTTACTTTAACTCGTTTGAATTAAAGACAGATGATGGTACAATAACTCCATTAACCAAAAAGGAAACAATGCTGCTGAAACTTTTGATTGAGCGTCGCAATGAGGCAGTGTCAAGAGAGCAGATTCTGGAAACGGTATGGAATTATGACGTTTATCCTTCAACAAGAACAATCGATAATTTTATCCTGACTTTCCGTAAATATTTTGAACCTGATCAGAAGAATCCAACCTATTTTCATTCAATCAGGGGAGTTGGATATAAATTTACTGATAAGCACTAAAAAATGTTAACTAAGAAGGGCCGCTTATGGGTTATCGGGATTGCGGTGATCCTGTTGGGCTGGACGATCAGCAAACAGGTTTATGAAATAGCTGCAGTTATCGGCCTGGGGATTGGCCTATTGATCTGGGGTTATTTTCGTGAAGGTACAGTAGTGATGGCCGCGCGTGAATTCCATGCAAAAAATTACGATGGTGCCGAGGAATTGCTCAAAGAAATTGAGGATCCTGACCGGCTGGGGAGGCATCGTCGCGGCTTTTATGAGTTTATTTATGGAAATGTAGAGCTTCACAGGCATAATTATGAAGAGGCTGAGAAGCATTTTCAAATTGCCACAAAGTTCCCATTACGTAACCAGAATGATAAGGCTATAGTGCTGGTGCATCTGGCCAATATCAATCTTCGTAAGAAAGATTATGAACGTGCAGCAGCCTATGCTGAGCGGGCTAAATCATTTAAAATAAGTTCCAGAGTAAGAAATATTATAGAAAAGATCGAATCAGAAATTAAAAAAGCATAGTGAGCGAGAAAAATATTCAAGACAGTCTGTTCATGAGGGCAGCATTTTCAAAAAGTACAGAACGGCCTCCGGTATGGATGATGCGTCAGGCCGGTCGATTCATGCCCGAATACTGGGAAATAAAAAATAAATACTCCTTTCTGGAGATGTGTAAAACCCCTGAGATTGCTGCAGATGTTACCATGCTGCCTGTTGATCTTCTGGGTATTGATGCCGCAATCCTGTTCTCAGATATTCTGGTAACAGGCGAGGCAATGGGTGGAGATCTTAGTTTTACCCAGGGTGTTGGCCCTAAATTCGCAAATCCGGTACGAAGTAAGGCCGATGTAGATAAACTACTGACGGATGTTGATGACAAGCTGCAATATGTGGCGGATGCAATTAAAGTAATTCAGCAAAGGTTGAATGGAAAGATACCTTTGATCGGTTTTGCCGGTGCACCATTCACAGTAATGAGCTATCTGGTAGAAGGCGGATCATCAAAGGATTTCAAGCTGACCAAGCTGATGCTGCACAATCATCCTGAGCTTGCTCATACTTTGCTTGCCAAGATTGCCAAAGTGACCATCAATTACCTGAATCTTCAGATCGCTGCCGGTGTAAATGCCGTTCAGTTATTTGACAGCTGGGCGCTTGCCTTATCATGGGATGATTATAATGAATTTTCGCACCGGTACAATAAGCAAATCATCGAAGGCCTGAATAGAAAAGATGTTCCGGTGATATCATTCTGTAAGGGAAGTTCTGTTTTTGCACCAATCATGGCTGAAGCAAAACCGGATGTGGTTTCGATCGACTGGAATGCCGACCTGCTGGATATCAAAAAGAAACTTCCTGCCGGAATGGCCGTACAGGGCAATCTTGATCCGCATATTCTGTATGCCGAAAAGCACGTGATCAAAGAACGCATACACCGTTTATTTGAGCGCATGCGCGGTGAGGATGGCTTTATCTTTAACCTTGGTCATGGAATTATGCCGGATATTCCTTTTGATAATGTCAAATATGCGGTGGAGTTGGTTAAGGAGTTTAGGTATTAGGGTTGGGGTTCGAGGTCTGATGTATGAAGTCTGAGGTCTGATGTATGAGGACTGAAGTATGAGGTACGAGGTCTGATGTATGAGGACTGAGGTCTGATGTATGGGGTGCTGGTACTATAATACTACTATAGAGTTTTGAGGATTTTAGTTTTAAGTTTATGCATAATATAATTAATATCTCTAGTTCAGCTCATACTTCAGACATCAGACCTCAGACCTCCAACCTCATACCTCAATGATGTACCTCTACCTCAAGTCCATTCATATCATCTTTGTTGTCAGCTGGATGGCGGGGCTCTTTTACATTGTACGTCTGTTTATTTATCATGTTGAGGCCAATGAAAGGCCTGAGCAGGAACGCATCACACTCCAGAAACAGTTTGAGATCATGCAGCATAAGTTGTGGTATATCATTACTACTCCTGCAATGGTGCTTTCGGTTCTGGCCGGAATCGGTATGATCTGGCTTAATCCTGCTTTATTAAGCATGAACTGGATGCTGGTTAAACTGGCGTTTGTGCTGGGTCTGCTGATTTATCATTTTATCTGCCAGAATATAATAAACAAATTAAAACAGGGTGTTTTCAACTGGACTTCCACCCAGTTGAGGTTCTGGAATGAACTGGCAACGATATTTCTGGTCGCCATTGTCTTTACAGTGATTTTGAAAAGTGCTGTTGATTGGGTCTATGGCTTGACAGGACTGATACTCTTCAGCGCGGTCATCATGGCTGCAGTTAAGATCTACAAGTATTACCGGTTGAAAGGTAAATAGATCTTTTTGATTGCCCTCTGATCCAATTTATTTCTGAGCAATCAGAAAAACCTTGTGTAGCACATTGTCTCTTCCTCTCGTCTTAGTTTAAATGAGTTCGATATATATATATTTAAAGATCAATATCTAACCACATAGATTGACTTATACTATGCTTTCAAGGATACATAGATTGTAAATTACATAGATTTGTAGCCTTCCCATTCTTTATGATTAAACGAGAATTTAGAACAACCAAAACCCAGAATGTATTGCGGATTATTCTGGGGCTTTTTATGTTGCTGGCTGCTATTGGGCACCTCAGCTTTCAGCGCGCAGAATTTCAGTCGCAGGTTCCCGATTGGGTGCCGATGAACAAGGATGTGGTTGTCATTCTCTCGGGTATCGTAGAGGGTGCATTTGGGCTGGCAATGATATTTTATAAAAGCAAGCGTGTGTGGGTTGGAATTGCTCTGGCCGTGTTTTACATCCTGATTTTTCCAGGAAACATAGGCCAATATCTAAATAAAATTGATGCGTTTGGTCTCGACACCGACTCAGCCAGGCTTACAAGATTGTTCTTTCAACCCCTGCTGGTACTTTGGGCTTTGTGGTCTACGGGCGCGATCAGCTTCCTTCGGGGAAAGAGGTGATTTTAGCGATTTTTTATTTTATTTCGTTTGCTTTTAAAACTCTTAAGAGATTTTTTCCAAGAATTTTATTGATGTCTTTTTTACTGTACCCTTTTTCTACCAATGCTTTTGTAATTAATGGATAGCTTGTAACATCATCTAATTGTTGTGGTGTTAAGTTTATGCCATCAAAGTCGGAGCCCAGGCCAACATAATCAACCCCAACTAATTTCACGATGTAATCAATATGATCAATGAGTACGGATAGAGGCGGCCTCATAGCATTTGCTTCTTCAGCATATTTATTATTCAGGCAATCCAGGACATAGTAATCTTTCATGCCGCCTTTCATGAGCGAATCATTTTCTGTTTTATGCTTCGCCATAAATACAGCGTCTTTTTTATCGAAACTGCTATCTATAAACCCGGGGTTAAAATTCACCTGTATAACCCCGCCATTTTTTGCAATGGCTTTTATCTGGTCGTCTTTTAAATTACGGCGATGCGGAACAAGACTGTACACCGAACTATGTGAAGCAATAATGGGTTTGGTGCTTAGTTTAATTACATCCCAAAAAGTCTGGTCGCCGGAGTGGCTCACATCTATCATCATACCAAGCTGGTTCATGCGCTGCACTACCTGTCTGCCAAACTCAGTCAATCCCTTGTTTGGCAAGTTTGGTTTAGTGGTTTCATCTGCTGCGCTGGTAGCCCATGACGGCGCTATATTGTGTGTGAGCGTTAAATACCTTGCGCCACGTTTGTACATGGCTTCTAATTTTTCAAGATCATCTTCGATCATATGGCCGCCTTCTACCCCAAGCATAGCAGCAATTTTATGTTGTTTTACCGCTCTTAACATTTCGGCATAGTTGAATACTTTTATAATTTTATCCGGATTGCGTAAAGCAACAGCATCCAGGCTATCCATTGCCCTATTGGCATAAGCAAAAGGGTTCTTTGTATCTCCATCACAATAAACAGAAAATATTTGTACATCAAGTCCGCCTTTTTTCAAGCGAACCAGGTCGCTGTGAGTTCTTCCCGTAAGATCATGATCCATTACCATACCTAAATCAATAGCCTTCATCAGGAAGTCGTTATGGGTATCTACCAAAATAGCTTTAGCATGTATTTCTTTATAGGATTGAGCAATTATTTGTTGCGCTTTAGAATTGCTGCTGCCTAAAACACATATGCTAACAAATATGGAAATAGCTAAATATTTTGATGAAGACATTTTAGGTTGGTATTTTATCTAAAAATTGAAAGACTGTTTTTTTATTTTTTTTATAAAAAGAGGTAATAATTTTTCTGTGTTTTATAAATAACTCAACCACCATTTTTCTTTATGATTGGTTTTATATTGGTTATACCATTTACATAATGGATAAAGTAAAAGCACTAAACCAATCCAAATTATATAGACTACTCCAAGGGAATAACCCTCACCCGGAAAAACAAACATGAAAGGCAATTTTCCCATTGATTTTAAAGCTTCGGTTACTGTGTGCTCCCCACGAATAAAAAACAATAAAGTAGCAAATAGGTGAATAAAATAGAAGTGCAAGATGTAGTAAAAAAAGGCTGTTCGACCATAAATTACAGCAACATTACTAAAAGCATTTTTAATTTTTTCGGTAATGGATAAGGCCAATAATGTTACACCAACGGTAATACTCATGAATAGCAAAGAAGGAGGATATTTATTAATATCTAAAAAAGACAAGAAAGTAAACCATCCACTTTTTTGTGTTGTCCATGAATTTGGATCACCATAAAAATTAGCATATCTAAGTATCACAAAGAAAACTAACAGGGATATACCTAAAGATCTTAAAATTTTTATTCTTGTTTGTTGTGTAAAAGCAGGCGTATATAATTTGCCCAACCAATATCCTAAAATCATTAAACCTGTCCAAGGGAGGAAAGGATAAATTATCATTACAACACGATTTGGAAGATAACTATATAAACTATCTCTGCCAGAATGGATGAGATCAAAAATCAAATTATGTTTAAAATTAGGGGAAGCTTCTAAAAAGTCTAAAAGGTTATGGCCAAAGACGATAATTAAACCAATAGCTAGCACTATTTTATAATTAAACTGAACAATTAAACTCATGATTACCATGCTAATACCAATTGCCCATATTACTTGTAATCCAAAAAAATGAAAAAACGGATCAAATGTCCAAGAAAGAGAGATAATAAAAAGCTCAGCAAATATGAGCCATAAGCCTCTTTTAAGTAAAAATGGGCTGAGTTCTTTTTTGGTTTTTCTTAAACTTTGTAAATAGATAGATGTCCCTGACAAAAACACAAATGTTGGTGCACAAAAGTGAGTGATATACCTGGTAAAAAATAAAAAATTGGTGGTGGTATTAAGGTTTAAAGGATTATCAATATTTGCAGAGATATGAAAAAAGTCTCTTACGTGGTCTAATGCCATAATTACCATCACAATTCCACGTACAATATCAATAGATTCTATTCTTTTATTTAATTGTAAATTTTGCTCCATACTTTATTTTTTAATTGCTATTGTTTTGATTTTGGTCAACTAAACATTAAGCCATATCAGCAAGCCTTCTTACATTTTTCATAATTTAATGGTTCTAAATTGTTCTTATAATTTAGTTCAGTCTTTTAGGTGGTTAATACAATAGTGCCAAAATTATTTATATACGCTATAAAACCCTCCCAAGCTACCCAAATGAGCTGGCTTGAGGTTTGTAATCATCCTTTATTAAATATCCCCATTCTATGCCCAATTACCTAATCCAATTTGAAATTAGAAGTACTTAATATCGTCGTTCAATTTTATATTGAAGCAGACTGAAATTATCAGACAAGCCTATTGTGTACAATTCCATCAAATTCAGCTCCGGCTGCTTAAAGCAAGGTTTTTATATATGCTGTGAATAATCTTAGTTCGTAATCCAAAATGATTCTCAGCAATGAACGGCCAGCTATTTTTCAATCTGAAATCTGTATTTTTATGCTAATTTGCCTCTGTTAAATGGCCTGAATCTTTCCAATGAAGAAAATTCTATTCTTATTCATACTTAGTGTTTTATTTTATTCCTCAGAAGCTCAGATATTAAATGATAGTCTGGAGTACCGTATCCGACCGGATAGTGTTCGGACCGGCGAACTTTACCTGAGCGTTCATAATTTCAATTACATGCGTAATTATGAATATTTCAATAAAATACAGGATGGATATACCTTGTTTGGAGCTCAGCTGGAGCCACAACTTGTTTACTATGCTCATCCCAGATTAGCGGTAACGGCAGGGGTACATCTTCGTAAGGATTTTGGCGGACAAGGAATTTATAAAACCTACCCCTTATTCAGTGTAAAATATCAGCATGGAAATTCCACTTTGGTGAATGGGGTACTCGAAGGCAATACCCATCATCGTATGCTTGATCCGATCTATGATTTTGAGAAAAAGATTACCGAGCCTGTTGAATACGGAACCCAGTTCATCATCAATGGCAAAAATTTATTTCTGGATGCATTCATTAACTGGAAAAGGATGATCTATAAACCGAGTCCGGTGCAGGAGCAAATTCTGGGGGGACTCTCAGCAGAGCTTAATCTGATCAAAAATTCAAGCCTAAGTCTGTCCATACCGGTACAGTTAACTGTTTTTCACCAGGGTGGTCAGATCGATGTTGCTGATGATCCATTGCAAACGCTGGTTAATTCGGCGCTTGGTTTTAAATTAAAGCTTCCGTTTGCGGGTTGGATTAAAAATATCAGGACAGAGAATTACCTGATTTCTTTTAATGATCTTTCATTCACTGATCTTCAGCCTTATTCCAGCGGATATGGCTGGTATCTGAATGCAGGTTTTGATACCCATAAGTTCGGATCATTGATGGGAACCTTATGGAAAGGGAATTCCTTTATTTCATCCAATGGAATGCCCTTATATCAGAGTGTTTCCCAGCACATTGTTCACCCCAGATATACTGAAAAGCATAGAAAGTTATTTATTCTCCGGTATTCCTATCAGCAGAAACTAATCCCGAATCTTTATATGGATTTTCGTTTCGAACCCTTGATGGATCTGAACCGTCCTGCAGGTTCAAGGAAGATCGAGTTCTCAAACTCCTCATTCCTGTTGTATAAACAGGAGTTCAGATTACATAAAGCTAAAGGAAAATAACAGCTGCCAAAGCAATTATGGCAGGAATGCCCTGAACGTAAAATATTGATTTCTGAACGCTTATTGCCCCATATATTCCTGCAACTAAAACACAGCCAAGGAAAAACAGTGCCACATTCTTCGACCATGCTTCATCCTGTATGATGAGTGACCAGATCAGTCCCGCAGCAAGGAAACCATTATAAAGTCCCTGATTAGCGGCCATAGATTTTGTTTTCTCAAACATATCGGCCGACATCGATTTAAATGTTCTTCTCCCGGCGGTTGTCCAGGCAAACATTTCGAGCCAGAGAATGTACAGGTGCTCCAGAGCAACAAAAGCGATTATTAGTTTGGCGATTAATGTCATAATACAAGTTTTTATGGTTAATAAATTACTTTGTCCGGTAAACGTTTTTGTGCTTCGACCCTGAAACTTCGGGGTCGTATGTATTGAAAATTTTCATATTCGCCTGTTTCAGGCAATGTCTTAAGTTAAGAGTTGGGAGGTTCCAGCTTTCGCTGGAATGACAAAAATTTTTGTTTAATAAGGAGATTCCAGCCTTCGCTGGAATCGGAAGACGGAACCGTGTAACATATGATGTAGCGATTTTACTCATCTTTTGTCTGTACATATTTGGGAAATTAGGACTGATCTGAACCGATTCCAGCGAAGGCTGGAATCTCCCCATCTCCCCCAACAATGTTGTCATTCTGGCGAAGGCCAGAACCTCCTGCCTCTTAAATAATGACATTGCCCTTCAGGGTCGGGATTTCTGCTTTAAATAATTCTATAAACAAATGACCCCTTCAGGATCCAGAACTTAATTTTAACCGGATACTAATGATTAATCAATATACTCATTATCCTCATAAAGCCGCAGCCGGTTCTTCAACATGATCACTTCCTCCTGTAAACGGCCCATTCGTCCAAGCAGATGGTCAATGGTATCAAGTCCTTCGGGATTGATCTCCAGTTCCCTGTGCAATCTGATCATTCGTTCCAGCTTTTCCAGCTGATCTTCCGGAATATAATCGGTCTGCTGTACTTGTACAATTTCAACCAATCCAAATTCCTTCAGATTGCTGATGAATGCGAATTCTATGTTATGGTAAGCACAGAATTCAGTTACAGAAATTAAGTATGCCTTAGCCATGGCCTTATTTTCTAAGATTTGATAATTCTTTGAACAATTCCTTCTCCTTTTCGCTCAGATCAGTTGGGATCTTCACAGTATAGGTGATATACAAATCCCCAAACTGGTTTTCATTTTTATATACCGGAAAACCCTTCCCCTTGAGTTTCACTTTGGTTCCGTTTTGAGTTTCAGGTTTTACGGGTAGTTTGACCTTGCCACTCATGGTATCAACCATGATTTCGGCCCCTAACACTGCCGTATAAAGATCAATTTCTACATTTTTGTACAGGTCATTTCCCACTCGCTTAAATTCAGGATCGTTTGGAATGGAGAAGGTGATAAGAAGATCCCCACCCGGACCACCGTTAATACCTGTGCCACCATGCCCTTTTATTTTGATCGTTTGACCGTTCTCAATTCCGGCAGGAATGGTGAGTCTGATATTTTTACCATTAACGGTAATGGTTTGTTTCTGGGTAGTATAGACATCTCTTAAATTGAGACGAAGTTCAGCATTGAAATCCTGTCCCTTAAAATTTGCCTGCCTGCTTTGCCCTGATGATTTTCCGAACATAGAACTGAAAAAGTCTGAGAAATTCTGATCGCTGAATGAACCTGTATAATCTTGCTGCCCGGTGCTTCTGCCGCCGGCTGGTCTGCCTTGGCCTTGTGATTGAAATTGGTCGGCATGCTTCCAGTCTTTACCATACTGATCGTATTTTTTACGTTTTTCAGGATCACTCAAAACCTCATTTGCCTCATTGATCTCCTGAAATTTCTTTTGTGCATCCTTATCATTGGGGTTTACATCAGGATGATATTTTCGGGCCATTTTTCGATAGGCCGCTTTGATATCTTTATCTGTAGCAGATTTTGTTATTCCAAGTGCCTGGTAGTAGTCGATGAATGCCATGTATAATAGTAATGAAAATTATACAATAAAAATACGGATAAGTTTGGGACTTGGCGGGTCAAGCCCGCCATGACAGTCGATTGGTGGGGGCCGGAATTGTATTCTCAGCACTAGAGGCATATCCGATGGGAAAGGAGTAAGGATTTTCAACAAACAATAATAGCAGCATTACTTTGGCCATCTAAACCGGATCGAAGCGA